>Ga0115007_10000749_pt1 | contig 21410 bp, 22 predicted proteins | sample ArcOceMetagenome_2_FD_87166 | JGI IMG/M metagenome (GOLD analysis project Ga0115007, IMG submission 87166) | Marine eukaryotic phytoplankton communities from Arctic Ocean - Arctic Ocean ARC135M Metagenome | ecosystem: Environmental > Aquatic > Marine > Oceanic | place: Arctic Ocean | collected...
GATAGGCGCCCTTTGACATAGTAAGCGCTCGAAGCAGGGCGCTTACATAGCGATAGATCTTACTTCGCTTTTTTTAGCATCTTTTTCAGATTTTTTACTTTGTTCTCGTGTTTAGCAATTTTAGCTTGGCTTTTTTTGATATCTTTTTTTACTGCTTTTGCTTTTACTGTAGCCATTATATATCTCCATTTTTTATCGCTTAAGTAATCGGGTGCATCTTTAGATAAGGCATCTATACCTAGCCCTGAGTGGGCATATCATGTTCTGCAATGAAATCCCGAATAAAACGACGTATTTCCCGTGCCGCACTGGTATCCAATTCATCACACAATGAAACAAAGCGTTCTCGCTCTATATCATTAATACGTATGACTAGTTGGCTATTCTTTGCTTTTTTTTTATCGCTCATACCTTGCGGCTCCGGGCAAAAATAATCCGTAAAGAATATCTAACTTTTATGAGTGTGCAGCTGTAGTTTGTACATCGTTTGTATAGCCACTGTATATCGATAGATGACCCGTGTCGACCTTCCTATCGATAAACATTTAATAAAACGATCACCTATATTTAATGAATATTATCTAAGCACGATAGAATAAACAGGTCTTTAATCAGCTCTTGCTCATTGGTGTGTATATCAGTGAAGTCGAATGCACAAAGAGCGCCTGTTGCGATCATCTCTTTAACCTGACTACTCGACCATTCTAATACGGGTATATTCCGTTCTTTGTGGATCACGCGAATGTAAGGGTCTGGGCGTTCTAGCCACGCATCGATCATATAAATCATAGTTATATTCTCCTTGATGAATAGAGATAGCCTATCGGATTAATAAATAAATGTAAATGATAATAGTTATCATTTCGATAATTTGTTTTTCTATGCAATTGGCTTAAGGCTGGTAGACTACTCACCCATAAAAAGAGGTCGCTCATGAATAGGAAATATGATGGAAGACAGCCAAGCTAAAGCTCACTGGTATGACGCAGTTTTTAACCGGCGAACGATGATTTGTGTTTTTACGGGTTTTGCTTCAGGTATGCCTTTATACGTATTGTTTCAGTTATTACCGGCTTTCTTACGTGACCAAGGGGTTGGACTTAAGGAGATTGGACTCTTTGCGTTAGTCACTTTTCCTTATACATGGAAGTTTGTTTGGGCTCCCTTTTTAGATAGTTACGCGCCGCCTTTTTTAGGCCGAAGGCGCTCTTGGATGCTGATAACACAAATACTTTTGCTTATATCGATTGCTTTCTTAGGCAGTGTTAATCCTCAGCAAAGTATCGGCTTAATTGCTTACATGGCGTTGGCGGTGGCTTTCTTCAGTGCAAGCCAAGATATCGTGTTAGATGCGTATAGGCGAGAATTGCTGCCGGATGAGGAGCTAGGTTGGGGTAATTCAGTCCATGTGCAAGCATATCGAATTTCGGGGCTGGTGCCCGGTGCTTTAGGGCTGATTTTAGCTGATATAATGCCTTGGAATAGCGTTTTCATTGTCGTAGCGCTCTTTATGTTAATAGGCGTAGCAATGACATTAGTTATTAAAGAGCCGGTCACGGCAAAGCGTTTGCCAATGAGTTTAGAAGAGACGATTACCCAGCCATTTATTGACTTTATTAAGCGCTTTGGCTGGAAGCCTGCTATCACAGCCTTGTGTTTCATGTTCTTGTATAAGCTTGGCGATAATATGGCGACAGCACTATCGACCCCTTTCTATATTGACCTCGGGTTTGAGTTGACTGAAATAGGTGTGATTGCGAAAAGCTCAGCCTTATGGGCGTCAATTGTCGGCGGGATCTTAGGTGGTTTATGGATGATTAAGCTTGGGATAAACCGAGCGCTGTGGATTTTTGGTGTGGTGCAAGTTATCACTATTTTAGGCTTTGCGGCTTTAGCAGAAATAGGTGAAAATTCATGGGCGCTAGCGGTTGTCATCAGTTTAGAATACTTAGGCGTCGGCTTAGGTACGGCGGCTTTTACAGCCTATATAGCCCGATCTACCAGCGTAGCGTTTGCCGCCACACAGTTTGCTTTATTTACAGCATTGGCTGCACTACCTCGTACCTTTGCTAATGCCACAACGGGCTACATTGTTGAAGCCGTTGGCTGGACTAATTTCTATCTGATTTGTGCTATGTTATCTATACCGGGAATGGTGTTACTCATCTGGTTAGCGCCATGGAAGGGAGATCAGAAAACCGCCGATTCTTAGTGAATTGATATGGGTGCTTTCCACAGAGATCAAGTAGAAAAGGGGGCTATATTTCACCCCTATTTTATTATATATGGGGCGAATGATTAAACGCGTAAACCGCCATCTACTTCAAAACAACGACCACTGATATAGTCGTTTTCCAGAATAAACGCGACTGTTTTTGCTATCTCTTCTGGTTGGCCTAATCGTTTTACTGGGATGCCAGCCGCTATTTTTTCTAGCGCTTCTGGTTTCATACCTAGGACCATGTCGGTGGCAACAAAACCCGGCGCAATAGAGGCTGCGCGAATATTATAGCGGGCAAGCTCTTTCGACCATGTAGCGGCCATCGCTGCGACTCCAGCCTTGGTCGCTGAATAGTTGGTTTGTCCCATATTACCAGCACGAGATATTGATGAGATATTGATAAGGCAGCCCGAACAGCCAGTCTCGATCATCTTAATAGCGGCTTCACGAGCGCATAAGAATGTACCCGTTAGATTAACATCCATCACCAGATTCCACTGGTCCATCGACATTTTATTAACAACTTTACCTTCTTTTACTTTGATGAAAAGCGCATCACGGGTAATACCAGCATTGTTGATCAAACCGTGCAGCGCACCAAAGTCAGCAACGATATCGGTAAACAGCCCTTCAACAGCAGGCTCATTTGCTACATCTGCGATATAGGTTTGGGCTTCTACATTTTTTTCACGACATAAGTTTGCCGTGATTACTAGGTCATCAGCGTGGAGGTCAACTAGCGCTAGTTTCGCTCCACGGTCTGCTAACTCTAGAGCCATTGAGCGGCCTAAGCCTCGGCCAGCACCTGTAATAACGATAACTTTGTCTTTTAAATTCATTGAGTCATTCCTGTCGTAGGCTGTTCATTATAGGCAGTCTAGTTTGTTTTTGTTTTTGTTGCGCTGCAGCATAATTTAGGAGGTTTAGACAAAACCGTCCATACTTCATTAGTGGTATTTATTAAGGCTTGTTCACTTGCGATTTAGGTAGGCATCTGGTCTCATTTGGTTAAAACATAGTAGAAGAGTTGTTATGCCCATCCTTTTTATTTTATTCATCATTATCCCCATTGTTGAAATTACTATCCTCATCAACGTAGGCGAGGCAATAGGCGCTTGGTACACGGTCGGCTTGGTATTGTTATCTGCTTTTGTTGGCGTGAATATGTTACGCATACAGGGGTTATCGACATTGGCACGCGCCCAGCAGCGAATGAGCCAAGGGGATATGCCGGGTCAGGAAATGATAGAAGGCATTGTGTTAGCGGTAGGCGGTGCGATGTTGATAACTCCTGGTTTTGTTACTGACTTCTTAGGGTTCTGCTGTTTAATTCCTTTCACTCGGCGTCTCATCGTAAAACAGATGTTGTCACGTTTTACTATTATCGCTTCGGGGCAAGTCGGGATGAATGCAAACGAGCCGGCTAATGATCCATTCCCGCCGGAATCATCACCGTTTAAATCGACAAAGCAGGAAGTACCCCGTCAAGGTGAAATTATTGATGGTGAGTATCGACGAGAGGACTAAAAATTTAACTTTTTTTACCCCTTTGCTATTGAAATCTGCGTAGACGGCCCCATCAAGCTTTCAACCGGTAACCAGATGGTTACGGCCTTTGACAAATCATTGGCGTATGCCTTTTGATCAACCATCAGGAGATAGATCAGATGAATATTCGTCCACTTCACGATCGTGTAGTCGTTCGCCGCAGTGAAGAAGAAAAAACAACTGCCGGTGGTATTTTACTACCAGGCTCGGCTGCTGAAAAACCTAATGAAGGTGAGATTGTTGCTGTTGGCCTAGGTCGTGTTCTTAACAGCGGTGAAGTTCACCCGTTGGCTGTTAAAGTCGGAGACAAAGTTCTGTTCGGTCAGTATGCAGGCTCAAACGTTGTTAAAGTTGACGGCGAAGAGTTACTGATTATGAACGAAAGTGAGATTTTCGCTGTACTCGAAGGCTAATTGACATCTTTTTAGTGTCTTCTTGCGATTAACTAGAATTAACAAGTTACAGGATTAATAAAAAATGGCTGCTAAAGACGTATTATTTGGTGATGACGCGCGTCAGCGCATGCAGGCTGGTGTAAACATCCTAGCTAATGCAGTTAAAACAACCTTGGGGCCTAAAGGCCGTAATGTAGTGCTGGATAAATCATTCGGCGCACCTACCGTGACTAAAGACGGTGTTTCTGTTGCGAAAGAGATCGAACTAGAAGATAAGTTCGAGAACATGGGCGCACAGATGGTTAAAGAAGTTGCTTCTCAAGCAAATGATGCTGCTGGTGATGGTACAACTACAGCAACCGTTCTTGCTCAAGCGATCGTTAACGAAGGTCTTAAGTCAGTTGCAGCGGGTATGAACCCAATGGATCTGAAACGCGGTATCGATAAAGCATCTGCTGCCGTTGTAGAACAAATCAAAGCGATGGCGGTTCCTTGTGCTGATTCTAAGTCAGTAGCGCAAGTCGGCACTATCTCTGCTAACTCTGATTACGTTGTAGGCGAACTGATCGCTGAAGCAATGGAACGTGTTGGTAAAGAAGGTGTTATCACTGTTGAAGAAGGTTCGGGTCTAGAGAACGAATTAACGGTTGTAGAAGGTATGCAGTTTGACCGCGGTTACCTATCTCCTTACTTCATTAATAACCAAGACAACATGTCTATCGAGCTTGATCAGCCGTTCATCCTATTGGTTGATAAAAAAATCTCTAGCATCCGTGAATTGCTGCCAACACTAGAGCAAGTTGCTAAATCATCACGCCCATTGTTGATTATTGCAGAAGACGTAGAAGGCGAAGCGCTGGCTACATTGGTTGTAAACAACATGCGCGGTATCGTTAAAGTGGCTGCTGTTAAAGCACCAGGCTTTGGTGATCGTCGTAAAGCAATGCTAGAAGACATCGCTGTATTGTCTGGTGGTACTGTTATCTCTGAAGAAGTAGGTCTTAGCCTAGAAACCGCTACTCTTGAGCACCTAGGTCAAGCGAAGCGCGTTACGATTACTAAAGACGTAACAATTATTGTTGATGGTGCTGGTGATGCAACGGTTATTGAAAGCCGTGTTAACCAAATCCGTGCTCAAATCGAAGAAACATCGTCTGATTACGATCGCGAAAAACTACAAGAGCGTGTTGCTAAATTGGCTGGTGGCGTTGCTGTCATCAAAGTTGGCGCCGCTTCTGAAGTAGAAATGAAAGAGAAAAAAGCGCGCGTTGAAGATGCATTGCATGCAACTCGTGCAGCAGTAGAAGAAGGCGTGGTACCTGGCGGTGGTGTTGCATTGATCCGTGCGCTTCAGCAAGTTGAAGGTTTGGAAGGTGATAACCATGACCAAACTATCGGTATTCAACTAGCGCTTCGCGCAATGGAAGCTCCGCTACGTCAGATCGTTTCTAACGCTGGCGGCGAAGGTTCTGTTGTTGTATCTAAAGTCCGTGAGGGTACGGGTTCTTTTGGTTACAACGCCGGTAACGGTACTTACGGCGATATGCTGGAAATGGGTATCCTTGACCCTGCTAAAGTAACACGCTCTGCACTACAAGCAGCTGCTTCTGTTGCGGGTCTAATGATCACGACTGAAGCCATGATTGCTGATAAGCCTCAAGAAGGCGGCTCAAGCATGCCAGATATGGGCGGCATGGGTGGAATGGGCGGCATGGGCGGCATGATGTAAGCGCCTTTTCCCGCGATGGTAAAAGCCTTTTAGGTTTTTACTAGACTCTAGCCCGCAAGGTTTATGCTTTGCGGGCTTTTTATTGTCAAAAAGAAAAAACAGTAATGTGTCAGTTGCTGTCTTCAGGAACATAAGCATTAACTACTTCAACACGCGCATTGAGTTTTTGAAGTAGATGGATCAAAGAGGACTTTTCGTCGGGCGTTAAACCATTCAATAACAGGTCTTCACGTTTGAGAGCTACCGTAAGTACTTGGTCATGACGCTCTTCGCCATGTGTTGTTAAGCTGATGATAGTTGATCTTCCGTCTTGTTCATCTTTGGCAAACAAAACCAGCTCTCTCTTATGCAAACTTTTTAGAGCACGGCTTACGGCGGCTTTATCAAGCCCTATCACTTGGCAAATTCTATTTGCGGTTATGCTTCTTTCAACTCTTAGCAGTGCCAATATTCTCCATTCGACAACACCAATATTAAAATGCTTTCGGTAACAGTTTGAAGCTCCGCTAGATAGTTTATTGGCAAGAAATGTGACTAATGCGGGGACATAGACCTCCAGATCTAATTGGGTGGTCTTATTATCATCAGGGTGTTTTGGCATGTCGAGTCTTTCTCAGTTCTGCTTTTACATAAGGCACAAAGCCGTCAATTACTGAGCATAATACAGTAATTAGAGGTTAAGTGATTACAGGGTGTATGCAGGAAAGACTTGTGGATTAAGTTGACATATCAACCAAATTGTTTGTATTGTTGATATGTCAACTATATTGAGCCGTAAACCAGGGCGCAGCAAATTAGAAAATAAAAATAAGAGGTTAATAATGACAGTACAACATTTTAAGAATGATGAAATTCGAGACGGCCGTGAAAAAAGCGTTCCAGCGTATCCTTTAGATATGTGGTATGTGGTTGCTTTAAGTAAAGAGTTGTCCTCAGCCCCTATTGCTCGAACGGTGCTTGATCACCCTATTGTTATTTATAGGACTCCAGATGGTCAGGTTAATGTGCTTGAAGATCGTTGTTGCCATCGGGATTTGCCCTTGTCCTCCGGAACCATTGAAGAACAAGGTATACGTTGTGGGTATCACGGTTTGTTGTACGATGGTTCCGGTAAATGTATTGAAGTACCCGGACAAAAAAAAGTGCCTTCTAAAGCTAGGGTCTCGTCTTATCATGTTAAAGAACAAGATGCTCTGGTGTGGGTTTGGTTTGGGGCAGAGGAAAACTCAGAGCCTTTAAGCCAGCCGCCAAGGTATGAGGTTCATGACAATGAAACGTATGTGTATGACGGAGATGTCTATCACTATGATGCGCCTTACCAATTGATTCACGATAACCTCTTAGATTTGAGTCACTTGGGGTTTGTGCATCTTCATACCATTGGCGGTGATGCCAAAATACACATGAATGCTGAAATGAATGTAACCAGTGAGGGGGAAACTGTTCGTGTTACAAGATATATGCGTAATTCGAATCCGCCGCCAACGTATTTAGCGGCTTACCCATTTAAAGATAAGGTTGATCGTTGGCAAGAAATTGAATTTTGTCCTTCTCATCTAAAAATTTGGACTGGGGCTGTAGATGTTAATACCGATGCGGTTGATGACCCTAACCGTGGCGGGTTTCATATGCGAGGGCTTCACTGCATCACCCCAGAATCATCCACTAGTTCTCATTACTTTTGGACTATGGCGACCAATCCTATTGATAATGTTGAAGACATTAAGGCAAAAGTTATTGAGCAAACCGCTTTAACTTTTGATGAGGATAAAGTTGTTATAGAAGCGCAATATGCAAACATGAAGCGTTTCGAAGGGAAGCCTATGATTGATATCCATGTTGATGTGGCTGCTAACAAAGCTAGGAGGATTATAGAGAGTATGAAATCCTCGTAAGTGCATCGTTGCTCTAGCGGATAATCACCATCTTAAAATATCAATAACAAGGATGAAGTCATGAAATTTATGAAAGCCTTTTTTGTCATGCTGCTAAGCATGGCAATGGCAACGAATACCTATGCTGATGTTTATAAATTACGTCTTGGCCACTTTTGGCCTGCAGGTTCAAGTGTCGATGAAGTTATTAATGACTGGGCTGAAACTATTAAGACAGCGTCTAGTGGTGAATTAGTCATTGATATATACCCCGCTCAAACACTGGCCAAAGCGGCGCGAAGTTATTCGGCAGCGGCAAACGGAATTGTAGATATAACCATCACGGCGCAAGGCTATATGGCTGGACGATTTCCTGTGACTCAAATCATTGAGCTGCCAGGGATCGTGGAAACGGCCGAAAACGCCAGCTGTGTTTTGCAAAAACTTTATGATGAAAAGCTAATTAGTAGTGAATATCAGGATACGCACCCACTCTTCTTTTTTGCACATGGGCCTGGGCATATACATACAAACGGAAAAAATATTTTAACACCTGAAGATCTTAATGGTTTGCGCATCAGGCGTGCGACAACAGTGGTAGCACAAGCCCTCGCTAAACTAGGCGCGCAGCCGATTGGCATGCCAGCTCCTGAAACTTATACAGCCGCTCAACGCAAAGTCATAGATGGTGTAGCATTTCCATGGCAGGCCATGAAGGATTTTCGCTTGAATGAACAGCTGGATACGCATACCGAGCTTGCGCTTTATACACTTTCATTTATTACCACAATGAATACTGAGTCTTATGCTCGATTGCCGAATCATCTTCAAACAGTCATTGATGAAAATAGTGGTATGGAGTGGGCTCGGATTATGGGGCATAAGTTGGATAACCTTGATGCCGCTGGCCGCGCTGAAGCTTTAGAAAAAGGACACACCATCAATACAATCAGTGGACTGGCTGAAAATCCAGAATGGAAGCCTGTATTAGACCAGGTAGTCAGGGGGTATTTAGAGACGGTTAATACCCAACATCCAGAAGCTGGTACGGTGTATGAGAAAGCGCTTGAGTTCAAAGAGAGCTGCGCTGCGTAGAATTTAGTGGTGTTACATCCAAATTGTCATCGATTGCTGCATTTTAAACTAGAAGGTTTGTTATTTTAAGAAAAGAAAGGCAATAATATTTATTGCGGCTTGAATTATGATTTACTAATGGTTGGACTGTTAGTTAATTACTAATTTTTAGTTGCTAGAATAAATTGGGTGGGGCTCAATTTACCTTTCTCGGGCAGGGCCTGAACTCAACTTAGACGGGGTCTTCGTTGATAGATTTTGCAGAATTGTAATGCAAATTTGTCGATGTATACCATTTTGTCTAAAAGTCGATTTTCTCTTCATTACAAATTCTGTTTTCGATATCAGATATCAATCTGATTTAGCATTAATCCTACTAATTAGGGTGAATTTCATGGCTAAGCGAAAAGCAGAAAGGTCTCCTTGTAAGGAAAGCGCTGCCAATAGAATTAAACAATGCACAATAATACCAAGTGAGCTGAATTTGCTTATTTTAGAGTTAAGAAAGCTTCTATTAAATTTTGTAAGCATTGTTGGATTCGTAAACGTAATACTACCCGACAATTAGCCTCCACGCTTACTGAAAAAACCGGCTTTGGCCGGTTTTTTTGTGTTCGGATTTTGTTGCCATGTCGATATTTATAATCAGCAGTGCCGTTATATCGACACAGTTCATCCGTCACTTTGTTGTATGCTAGGGGTCGAGTTCTAGCTATGTATGAAGTAAGGCCAACGAATGCCCATTTCTTATAACTTTCAGTTTTTAAACAGTACAAGCTGCTTTATCGAGTTTGGTCTACACGTGGATGAGTTAACCTCGATCCGTATAGCAGCGCTCGCCAATAAGTTGGAGGAGGACGAGGGTATCGAGGATAGCGTGGCGTCCTATACCACGCTGCTTGTGATGTTTGATCCACGATTTTACAATCGAGTGACCATTAAACGTTATTTGGATCAATTGATTAGTTCTCTGGAGAGTGACGCCGGCGAACGCTTTAGCGCTAATGAAATAGTGATTCCCGTCTATTATGATCCTGAGGTTGCTCCTGATTTGATGGAGGTTGCCGCTGCGTGCGGTGTGACAGTTGATGCCGTCATTAAGCTTCATAGCGAAACCGTTTATCGCGCTTATGCTATCGGTTTTACGCCGGGCTATGCCTATTTAGGTAACCTTAACAAGCAGCTACAACTCCCGCGAAAAAGTACACCACGCCTTAAAGTAACCAAAGGTTCTGTTGCGATAGCCGAGCAACAAACCGCTGTGTATCCCAGTGACAGCCCTGGTGGTTGGCATATTATTGGCCGTACGCCTATTGAACTAATTGATTGGCAGAGTGAGAGTCTTTCGCTATTGAGTATTGGCGATCACGTTCGTTTTGAACCGATTAGTCGCGCTGAATATCAGGCTAAAGGGGGTGGGTTCAATGTCCTTTAAGGTGGTTTCGCCGGGTATTTTAACGCTGATACAAGATTTGGGGCGCAAAGGTTTCCAGAGAGTTGGGTTATCAAGCGGCGGTGCTATGGATGAATATGCCTTTCGGTTAGGTAACGCTTTGCTACGTAACAAGGCCAATGCCGCGCAGCTAGAGATCACTTATGGCATGTTGACCCTTGAAGTCCGTGAATCGACGAGTGCAGCACTGTGTGGTGCAGATCTCGGTGCTACATTGAACGGAAAGTCGATTCTCCCTTGGCAAACATATGCATTAAAACGGGGTGATTTATTAGCGTTCGCACAGCCTAAATACGGTTTGAGAGCCTATTTGGCGGTTGCGGGTGGTTTACAATGCGATGAGACGCTCGGCAGTGTGTCTACCGTCATGCGTGAGCATGTAGGAGGGTTGGATGGCAAAGGCGAAAAGCTTAAAAAAGGCGATGTCCTTAAGTACCAGCCGATGGATGATCATTTTCAAAACCGTGTTCCGCGTCATGCTATCCCTGACTATTCGCTAACAGAAATCCCTTTGGTTTTAGGTTATCAATATCAGCAATTTTCACGTATCGAGTTAGCGCATTTTCTCTCATCAACCTACAGCGTCTCTAAGCATTTTGACCGTATGGGGTATCGACTCGAAGGGCGAGCCATACGGTATGATGGAGAAGGAATAATATCGGAGGGGATTGCCTACGGTTCCGTTCAAGTGCCAAATGATGGTCAACCGATTGTGTTGTTGCGAGATCGACAAACGATAGGCGGATACCCCAAAATCGGCTGTATTACTGTGTTGGGAGGCGCATTGCTTTCACAAAAAGTGGCGGGTGATAGAGTTAGTTTTGCTGCGATCACCGTGGAAGAGGACGAGCAAGAGCGCCTGTTGTTTGGTCATAAGCTCAAGTCTGTCTGAAAAGTATGGCGCAGGAACGTTAAAAAATTTTGTATCGATAAGTATCTTTTCTATTAACGAATAAAAATGAGGTAGATATATGAGCTTACAGCCTTTCCATTTAGCTATTCCTGTATTCGATGTGCCTTTGGCGCGCGCGTTTTATCGGGATGTTTTTGGCTTAGAAGAAGGCCGATCGGCTGACGCATGGGTCGACTTTAATTTCTACGGCCATCAATTAGTTATCCACCATCATCCAAAAACACCCTCTCAAACAGACGCAGTAACGAATCCCGTCGATGGCCATGATGTACCCGTGCCCCATTTTGGTGTGGTATTAACCTGGGAGCAATGGGAAGCGTTGGCTGAACGATTAGCGGCGCTCAACACGGCATTTGTTATTGAGCCTTACATCCGATTCAAGGGGCAAATAGGCGAACAGGCAACTATGTTTTTGTTAGACCCTTGCGGTAATGCGCTCGAATTCAAAGCCTTTAAAGATATGGGCCAATTGTTTGCTAAATAGGCGCTCTCAATAGCGTGCTTCTGGTGAGTAAAAAAGGCTTCTGGTGCAGAGGCCTTTTTTTATGCCCGATAGTGGTCATACGTTTCGTGTATAGCAACAACAGGAATTTAAATTGTCCCTCTGCCATAGGCTGAGTAGTCTCTAGTACGAGATATACGAAACCTGTGAACATCAAAGGGACAGAGTAATGAAAAGCACACTATCGTTTTTGAGCAGCGCTTTGCTGGCGTTGGGCGTAATGAGTACACATGCAGCCACATTAAAAATGGCTTACGATGCTGATCCAGTGTCTTTGGATCCTTATGAGCAGTTGTCAGGTGGTACGATTCAATTATCGCACATGACCTATGATCCGCTGGTTCGTTGGACACAAGATCTAGAATTTGAACCGCGCTTGGCTGAAAAGTGGGAGCGTATTGATGACAAAACAATGCGTTTCCATTTGCGTAAAGGCGTAAAATTTCATTCAGGTAATGACTTTACCGCTAAAGACGTAGTATTTACGTTCAAGCGCTTACAAGAATCACCTGACTTTAAAGGCATTTTTGCACCCTTTAAAGAAGCGGTGATGGTCGATGAGTACACGGTGGATATGGTTACCAAAGCACCTTTCCCGTTAATGCTCAATAACATGACCTATATCTTCCCAATGGATAGTGAATACTTCACCGGTACGGATGAAAATGGTAATCCTAAAAATGCTATGGTTAAGCATGGTGATAGTTATGCTTCCCGCCATATTTCGGGCACCGGTCCCTACACGGTTGATTACCGTGAGCAGGGCGTTCGTGTCGAGTTTAAGCGTAACCCTGATTACTGGGATACGAACTCGCCGGGTAATGTTGATAGCATTACGCTAACGCCCATCAAAGAGGGTCCAACACGTGTAGCGGCTCTGTTATCCGGCGATGTCGACTTTATTGCGCCAGTGCCTCCAAGTGATCATGAACGCATCAAAAAGAGCGAGAATGTTGAGCTGGTAACAATGAGCGGCACGCGGATCATTACATTGCAAATGAACGGCGAACGTGTTGAGGCTTTTAAAGACCCTAAAGTACGTATGGCCGTTAACTATGCCATTAATCAACAGGGTATCGTTGATAAGATTATGAAAGGCTTTGCGACACCCGCTGCTCAATTTTCGCCTGCCGGTTATCTTGGCCACAACGATGCTTTAAAACCACGTTACGATGTTGAAAAAGCTAAACAGTTGATGAAAGAAGCGGGTTACGAAGATGGCTTTAGCATCACGATGATGGCACCGAATAACCGCTACGTGAACGACGAAAAGATTGCTCAGGCAGTCGCTTCTATGCTCTCGCGTATCAATATCAAGGTTGACCTGAAAACGGTCCCTAAAGCGCAGTACTGGCCTGAGTTTGATAAGCGGTCGGCTGACATCATGATGATTGGCTGGCATTCCGATACAGAAGATACTAACAACTTCTTCGAGTTTTTATCAGCCTGTCCGAATACGGAAACCGGTATGGGGCAATACAACAGCGGTAACTATTGCAACCCTGCCGTCGATAAAATGATGGTGGAAGCAAACACTGAAACTGATACGCAAAAGCGTGCAGCGATGATGCAAGCAATGGAAAAAGCTATTTTCGATGATGCTGGCTTTGTCCCACTGCATTGGCAGAACCTGAGCTGGGGCGCACGTAAAGGGGTAGGGGCAGAAGCCGTTGTAAATGTACTTAATTTCCCTTACTTGGGTGATTTAGTCGTCGAGGAATAACTCCTCGCTGAGTCAAACCGCTCGACACAGGAAGGGGGAGTGTCGGGCGGCTTGTTCTTTGTTTGCAAAATTAAAGCTTAGACGCAAGTAAAGAATCTTTTTTGTTTTGATTGGACCATGCCCATGATTGCATTTTTTATAAAACGCTTTTTTCAGGCCATTGTTGTGATGTTTGTTATCAGCCTGATTAGCTTTTCGATACAAGAGAACCTTGGCGACCCGCTACGTGAATTAGTTGGGCAGCGCGTAACAGAAGAGCAGCGCCAAGCATTACGTGAGGAGATGGGCTTGAATGATCCATTTCTTGTTCAATATGCACGCTTTGCAACCAAAGCGATTCATGGTGACTTGGGTGACTCTTATTTTTTTAAGGAACCCGCATTAGATGTCATTCTTAAAAAGCTACCTGCTACTCTAGAGCTGGTATTGGGAGCGACAATTATCATCGTTGTGCTTTCTGTGCCTATGGGAGTGTATGCCGCTATTCGACCGAAGAGTTTGTTATCTCGTGTGATCATGGGGTTTAGCACGATTGGAATATCAGTCCCTGTGTTCTTAACCGCTATCGGATTGATTTATTTGTTTTCGATTGAGCTTGGCTGGATGCCTTCATATGGGCGTGGTGAGACGACGAATATTCTAGGTAGTTGGGAAACAGGCTTATTCACATCCGATGGCTTAATGCATCTTATCCTGCCTAGTTTTACCTTAGCGTCGATTATGCTCCCTTTATTTATAAGACTTATCCGCTCTGAAATGATGGAAGTGTTGCAATCTGAATATGTGAAATTTGCCTGGGCTAAAGGGATCTCCCCGTGGCGAATTTATTTTGTTCATGCGCTAAAAAATACCATGCTGCCTGTTATTACCGTGGGCGGCGTTCAGATTGGAACCATGGTGGCGTATACCATCTTAACCGAGACCGTTTTCCAGTGGCCAGGTATGGGCTTCCTGTTCCTTGAGGCGGTCAATCGAGTAGATACGCCACTGATTGTGGCCTACCTTATTGTCGTTGGCGGTATCTTTGTGGTCACCAATACGGTGGTTGATTTGATCTACGGGCTTGTTAACCCGACGGTAAAATTGGCAGGTAACGCACATGACTGATTCTTTTTTAGCAGGTACCGGTGCACAGCTAAGCCGCTGGCAGCGCTTTAAAGATTCCCATCTATTTCACAGTTTTAAAACCGACCGCATAGCGCAAGTGAGCTTAGTGCTATTTATGGCCTATGTGCTGGTGGCTTTACTGGCCCCCGTGATCGCGCCATTTAACCCGTATGATCCTTCTACGATAGATATCATGGATTCTGAGTTACCTCCTGTGTGGCAGCATGGAGCCGATGGACGGTTCATTCTAGGTACGGACGCGCAGGGACGAGATATGCTCTCAACCATCTTATACGGTACGCGTGTCTCCTTGTTAATTGGCTTGTGCGCGGTTCTTTTGCAAGCCACCTTGGGTATTGTCATCGGTTTGTTAGCTGGTTATGTCGGTGGGCGTATCGATAGCTTTTTGATGCGATTAGCGGATATCCAATTGTCGTTCTCCACTATGATGGTTGCCATTATTGTATTGGCTGTTTTCCAAGCGTCCTTTGGCACAGAGCTTTATCAGCAATTAGCCATGCTGATGTTGATTTTGGTCATAGGTATCGCCGAATGGCCGCAATATGCGCGGACTATTCGCGCCTCTGTGCTAGCTGAAAAGCGTAAGGAGTATGTCGATGCTGCACGGGTCATGGGGTTTGGGCGCATGCGTATTATGTTCCGTCACATTTTACCTAATACCTTATCTCCCATTTTGGTTATCTCTACGGTGCAGGTCGCGAATGCGATTATTTCGGAAGCGTCTCTGTCTTTTCTAGGGCTTGGTATGCCGGTGACTCAACCCTCGTTAGGTTCTTTAATTGCGAGTGGTTTTGAATACATCTTTTCCGGGGTGTGGTGGATTACTGTGATTCCCGGATTAGTCTTGATTTTATTGGTGTTAGTGATGAATCTGTTGGGTGATTGGCTACGCGACGTATTAAATCCAAAGCTGTACAAGGGGTAATGGCATGGCATTGTTAGAAGTCAAAAACCTTGATGTCTGTTTTGGGCTGCGTAGCGGTACTGTTACGGCGTTAAATGATATTAATTTTACACTCGATCGTGGACAGCGCTTGGGTATTGTTGGTGAGTCGGGCGCGGGTAAGTCGGTTCTGGGGTTCTCAATTTTAAACTTGATTGCTCAGCCGGGTTATATTGCCAGCGGTCAGGTTTTATTTGATGGTAAAAACTTGCCGAGTATGTCTGCAAGTGAATTACGTAAGATCCGAGGTAACCGTATCTCGATGATTTTTCAGGACCCGATGATGACCTTGAACCCGGTGTTGACCATCGGAGCTCAAATGGTGGAATGCTTAAAAGCGCACCGTCGTATTTCATCCAGTGATGCTCGCCGTATAGCGTTACAAAAGCTGCAGCAGGTACAAATCCCTTCACCGGAAAAACGTCTTGATCAGTACCCGCATGAATTATCGGGGGGGATGAGACAGCGCATCGTTATCGCGATTGCGTTGTTGCTCGATCCCGACATCATCATAGCGGATGAACCGACTACCGCCTTGGACGTCACTATTCAGGCTGAAATCATGGAACTGATGCTGGATCTTTGTGAGCAGCACAGCGTAGCCTTGATCTTGATAACCCATGATTTAGGTGTGGTATCTCAGGTAACGCAACATATGTTGGTGATGTATGCTGGTCGAGTGATAGAGCAGGGACCCACGAAAGAAATCATTAACGATGCTCAACACCCTTATACACAAGGCTTAATGAATGCGTTGCCACAAATGGCCATTCCCGGGCAACGCTTAAACCAAATCCGTGGTGCGATGCCGCCTTTACAACATATACCGGCGGGCTGCGCGTTTAACCCACGCTGTGATTATGCGAACCCTATTTGCAGTGAAACCTTGCCAGGTTTCACCCGTTCGGGTAACTGCCAAGTAGCGTGTCATATGGTGGCGCAAATGAAGCAAGATCTCATTCTCGCAGGGGGCGCTGAATTATGAGCCAAAGCGCTATAACCCATACCCAAGGCGACGTGGCTCAGGCCATAATGATACCCACTAGCCATCTCGATACCGGGGGCAATAAGTCTAAAGAAGCCTTGGTGCAGGTAACCGATCTGTATAAGCATTTTTCATTGTCGGGGGATTTTTTAGATCAGCTTCGCTTTAAAAAAGGTCGAATTGTCCGTGAGCAGGCACATGTACATGCTATTAATGGTGTTAACTTAGATGTGTATGCGGGCGAGGCTCTGTGCGTGGTTGGTGAGTCTGGTTGTGGTAAATCGACCGTAGCTCGAACGGTGATGGGGCTATTAAAACCGTCGGCGGGTGAAATTGCCTATCGGGGTGAACGGATTGACCATCTAAGTGATAAGCAGTTGCTGACTTATCGTAAAAAAATGCAGATGATCTTTCAAAACCCCTATGCGTCGTTAAATCCACGGATGACGATTCTGGAAACGCTGAAAGAACCGATTAGTTTCCATAATCCCGCTATGAATCATGCGCAAGTGCGCGATAAAGTAGCCGATGTCATGCAGTCCGTTGGGGTTGATCCGACCTGGGGAGAGCGATACCCCCATGAGTTTTCCGGTGGGCAGCGTCAGCGGATCAGTATAGCCCGGGCGCTGGCTGTCGATCCTGAGTTTATCGTAGCAGATGAGCCCATTTCAGCATTGGATGTGTCTATCCAAGCGCAAGTACTTAATTTGATGATGGAAGCGCAGCAAGAGCGTAATCTAACATATCTCTTTATTACGCATGATCTTGCGGTCGTCGAGCACTTTGGCACACGCGTAGCGGTTATGTATCTCGGGACGGTGTGCGAATTAGCCGTGACGAAGACCTTGTTTGATACGCCGCGGCACCCGTATACACAGGCGCTCATGTCCGCGATTCCGCGTTTAGAGGATGATCGCCCAGAATTTATTCGCTTAACAGGCGAAGTGCCAACGCCCGTGAACTTACCCGCAGGTTGTGTTTTCCATGGTCGTTGCCCTCACGCGAATGAGCGCTGTAAAACTGAGATACCGATACTGAAAGGCCAAACCGATGGAAGCCAAGTTGCTTGCCATGCCGTTGAAGAAGGTCGTCTTTAAACCGATTAATAATATATTCGATTGAGTGCGTTCCCAGAGGAGCCAAAACGTGAAGATTAGTAGCCGGTTTGATGCCGGAAATATAGAAGTGATCAATTCAGATACGGTTGACGATATCCAGTTAGCTATTAAGCCTGACCACCAATCAGATTTCTTTCAGTGGTTTTATTTTCGTGTGCAAGGCGCTGAGCGTCAGGCGATTACCCTGCGTATCACCAATGCTGCACAAGCGGCGTATGCAGAAGGCTGGGATGGTTACCAAACCGTTGCGTCTTATGATCGAAAACGCTGGTTCCGTGTTCCGACACGTTACGAAAATGGCGAGTTAGTTATCCTGCATGAGCCTTCTCAGGCGAGCATTTACTATGCGTATTTTGCCCCGTATAGCCATGAGCAACACCTAGACTTGATTGCTAACGTCCAGCAGTCTCATCGCTGTCAGGTAATTGATTTGGGTACGACATTAGATGGGCGAGATTTAGAACTAGTGAGGGTTGCTGCTAACGGCGCTAACACTTTTGGCGATCAAGGTATCAATATTTGGATCACCGCGCGGCAGCATCCCGGTGAAACCATGGCTGAGTGGTTAGTGGAAGGTTTATTAGAGCGATTAATTGATCAACATGATGCATTAACTCGACAGCTTTTGGAGCGTTGTGTTTTCTGGATAGTGCCGAATATGAACCCCGATGGTTCGGCGCGAGGCCATTTGCGTACGAATGCCGTCGGTACTAACCTAAATCGAGAATGGCATGAACCGACACCAGAAAAGAGCCCTGAAGTGTTAGTCGTACGCGATAAAATGCAGGCGGTAGGTGTTGATTTGTATTTAGATATTCATGGTGATGAGACCTTGCCGTGTAACTTCATTGCAGGGCAAGCAGGTTCACCTTTGGCTTCTGATGAGGTATTAACAGCTGAGCGCGTCTTTAAAGAAAATTTAGCGCGAGTTAATCCTGATTTTCAGGTAGGGCGAGGGTATGAGCCCGGTAAGTTTGGCGAAGAGACACTGACTATCGCGTCATTCTGGGTGGGTCAAGCCTTTAACTGCCCTGCGATGACGCTAGAAATGCCGTTTAAAGATTATGATGAGCGACCAGACCTTGCCCATGGGTGGTCCCCGGAGCGTTCTAAACAGTTGGGTAAAAGCTTATTGCATCCTATCGCGGAGTGGTTGGCTCATGAATCTCGGTAAGCGTGTTCTTGCTATACAGCTCTTTCTTGCTGTAAAGCAATGCGATGGGGTTAGGCGTCGTTAAATGGAAACCCGCTGGTTAGATGACTTTATCGCATTAGCACACACGCGGCATTTTTCGCGTGCGGCGGATGAGCGGAATATTACACAGCCGACGCTCAGTCGTCGGATTAAAATGCTGGAAGAGGAGATGGGGGTTACATTGATTGATCGTAATACCTTACCTCTGGGTTTAACCCCGGCGGGTGAAATTTTTCTAGCTAGCGCTCAGCAGATCGCCCGCTTAGCAAAAGACACGCGTGCCCAATGTCGAGAAATTAAAAAACAAGAAGAGAACCGCTTGCGTTTTGCTACAACGCAAACGCTATACCTGATGTTTTATCGTAACTGGCTACAGCCAGCGGCTGATAAACACGGTGTGGAGGTGGAGTTAGATTTGTCCTCGACCACCTGGGCTGCCAGTGATTTCGTTAGTGCGCTTACTCAAGGTCAGTGTGATTTGTTGCTCTGTTATTGGCATCCACAAATAACGTTTATAGAAGCGCTTGATGACCCACGTTTTGAGTATCAAATAGTCTGTGAAGAGGTTTTGGTTCCCGTTTCAGCCGTGGATGATCAACAAGAGCCAGTCTTTAAGCTTCCGGGTCAAAAACGACAGCCGTTACCTTACATTAGTTACCATCCGAGTTCTTTTTTACGACCCCTAATCGATCAGGCGTTATCCAATGGTTTAGAGCCGCCACACCTGACCACAGTCAACGAAAACATGTTGTCGGTGAGTGTCAAAGCCATGATTAAAGAAGGGTTTGGTATTGGTTGGTTGCCTTCGCGTTTAATTAACGAGAGCGTTAATTATGGCCAGCTCGCAATAGCGGGTGATGATCGTTGGCACATACCTCTTCAAATTCGTTTATATCGTTTACGTGATAACCATCGTAGCCAGTTAGATACCTTCTGGGCTGGTTTAGAGGGCGATGGGGCACTTACCTCCACGTAATGCTAACTACCCTTACTCACTTTAGGCGTTAAATTCTATGACAGCTTCATCATTCTCGCTATCCGCATTTACGTCACACATGGAAACCTTGCAACGACAAGCGGAACAAGCGCTTGCCCTGTGCGGGTATGAGTCGCTTTTAATCAGTTCCGGACATGCTAAAACGCATTTTCTTGATGATACACATTATGCGTTTAGGACCAATCCGCACTTTATTCGTTGGGTGCCTTTCATGCACGAAGCGGCCGATTGTTGGTTGTGGATAAGGCCGTCCACTAAGCCTGCCTTATATATTCATGCACCTGATGACTTTTGGTATCAGAGCACGGAGCGTCCCATGGAGGCATGGGCCGATTTATTTGATATAGCCTTATTAACAGACTTACAGGCCTTTTTATCTTCAGTGCCTGCTAATGCAACCGCGGTTATTGCGGAAGATCGATATGAGTCTCTAGCCGAGACGGTGGGGTATAACCCCGAGGCATTGTTACATACGCTGCATTTTGATCGGGCAGTAAAAACACCGTGGGAGATTGAGTGCGTTTTTCAGGCCAATTGTCGCGCCGTAAAAGGGCATAAAGCCGCCGAGTTAGGTTTTTTAGCCGGTGAGAGTGAACGTACACTTCATGGCCGTTATCTACAGGCAACCGAACATCTGGATCATGAGTTGCCCTATAACGTGATTATGGCGCTGAATGAAAATGCGGCGACCTTACATTATCAATATAAAAATGCGCAGCCTGTCGCCCAATCGCGTACGTTATTGTTAGATGGTGGGGCGAGTTATATGGGCTATGCGGCCGATATTACTCGAACCTGCTCAGTTCCTGCTGATCGCTTACCGGTAGAGCAGCAAACTGCTGCGAGAGTGTTCTCTGAATTAATAAGCCGTGTTGATGCATTGCAGTTATCTATTATCGAACGCGTTAAGCCGGGCATCGAATATGTCGAATTGCATCGTTTGGCACATCAGTATTTGATCGATGAGTTGGTGGTTAGCGGTCTGTTAAAGGCGCGCCCAAGCTCATCGCACACGAGTGAAATGATCAGCCGGACTTTTTTCCCGCACGGGTTAGGGCACTTTTTAGGTATTCAAACGCACGATGTAGGTGGTTGGCAGCAGGATCGACAAGGCCGTATACACCCGCCACCGGACGCTCATCCATTTTTGCGTCTGACGCGTGTGCTAGAAGAAGGGATGGTCTTAACGGTTGAACCGGGGTTATATTTTATTCCCTCGCTGCTGGCTAAATTGCGGGACCATCCTGCCGCATCACTTGTTAATTGGACGTTAGTGGAGAAATTACAGCCATGGGGAGGTATCCGAGTTGAGGACAATATCGTGATAACGGCTAAGGGGGCGAGAAACTTAACGCGAGAGGCGTTTGCGCTAAACGCCTAATATCAATCTTATTAGTACAATCAACACGTAAGGCTTACTTAATACTCCGATAGAGTCGCTTTAGTCTTGCTCATAAAGCTGGTAACGTGAGACGAGTTTTGGTTGTCAGTTAGGATTAGAGCTGAATGAGTCGCGACAATGATGATGTAAATGTCCCTTTGATGGGGCCTGCAGATCCGGATGAAGAGAAAAGAACTGCAAAGCCAAGCACGGTGTCGAATACCAAAAAGC
>Ga0115007_10000750_pt1 | contig 21407 bp, 22 predicted proteins | sample ArcOceMetagenome_2_FD_87166 | JGI IMG/M metagenome (GOLD analysis project Ga0115007, IMG submission 87166) | Marine eukaryotic phytoplankton communities from Arctic Ocean - Arctic Ocean ARC135M Metagenome | ecosystem: Environmental > Aquatic > Marine > Oceanic | place: Arctic Ocean | collected...
AAAATATAATCTTCGACACCATAAACGGCTTTTTCTGGTGAAACTATATTTATATAAGCTACCGCATTAGCAATAATAACTGCATTATCTTTTGTTATGACTTCTTGTGACGGGATATCCATAACGATATCTTTTGTTGTAACGGTATAAGCCACTTGGTCAATGTACGGAATAATTATTTTTAAACCGGGCCCTAGTGTTCGAGAAAACTTACCTAAACGTTGAATAACAAACTTGCTACCTTGAGGAACTATTTTCACACTTGAGAAAATAGTTATAACAACAACCAGCAAAAATATACCCGCTACAATTAAACTTTCCACATGAAACTCCTTTTTAAAGATAAAAACACTAACTAATAGTTAGCGTTTTTCGACTAATAAAGTATTACCGGATAGCTCTTTAACGGAGATCCGATCACCCAATTCTACAGGCTCAGAGCAGATAAACTCCCACTCATCATCCCCTAATAATGGCGTTGTAAATCGAGCAACGCCGCGCGTGAGATCAGTAGGGCATTTAATCACCTGCCCCGTTTCACCCGCTATAGCCTCTTTCGCCATACCTGCTTTGGTGTGATCTTTAAAGCGAGGGGATAAAATAATAAACCAGAGTGCGGTAAATACCGCCGACGAAACAGCCCAGATGAAGAGCTGCCAATTGATCCCCATATCAGGCGAAAGCCATAACAATGCAGATACAACAAAACCACCTAAGCCAAACCAAAAAATAGTGAAGCTAGGAATAAATATTTCGGCTGCCATCAGCACCATGCCTAAAACAAGCCAGTGCCACGGTTGTAAAACGATCTCCATGCGTATATTCCTATCCGTTATCAAATGGAAGGGATTGTCTATCGCTTTACCCGCCTTAGCAACACTTTACGATAAGAGAACGCCTTAGAGATGACTTGTGCTCATGGAAATTACCTGTCATCAGGTAGTAAGAAGGCCTCAATAGCGTATATAAAGTAGCAGACCACTTTTTTACCCTATTGAGGCCACTCGCTAACCGCCCGTCTCCTTCGGCTGGAAAGAGGGCGTTGCTAGCAATGAATCAGGTAGGCTAACTAGGTCACCAGTGTGTGTCATTGCGACCTTCTCAGACATAATATCCAAGTTATCAGTCACCGGCTTACCCGCTTGATGAGAAATATCTGCGCAATCAGAATTAATCGCCACGACCCGATTCCCTGAGCGAATTAAACCCACGTCTTTTAAAAGACGCTCGTCTAGATGTTCCATTGATTGATAAGTATAGGCGGCAGCCATACGGGTTTGCAGGGCATCGTAAGCGGCTTTGATTAATCCTAAAAATGTCATTTTTCTATCTCCTTTAGACATTGTATTGCAACAATACCGAGAAGATCTTCGCAGGGCTTAAGGTTGGGGAGGAGAAGTAACACCGTAGACCGCGAAGATTTTCGCGGTCAAATAAAAATCAGAACACGCGAAAACAGGAAATACGCATAACCGGCTTGGCCGCTGCGTTATTTCGAATAATCGTATGTGAGACATAAAAAGTCATACTGATCTCTGGGTTTCGATAGTGATCTATCGTTAAAAGTTTATAGTGGCTGACTAAGCGATACTCTGACAAAATGTACTACTCAATTAATAAGCACTAACTAATAGATACTAAAAAGTAGTTATATCGATATTCACCAAACATATAACACCTTTATAACGGTCAAAAAGTACCTATGTCAACCTAAACGTGGTATCCCTACCGAATAAGTCTGCGTTACTATAGGTTAGATGTTAGAGGCCCCTTTAAATTCAACTATTTCCTCGGGTGCCACTCTCGGTTCAGACCTTAAAAGTTCTACGCCACTTCCCAACCTTAATAAAGCTGTGACCATCTGTTATGACTGCCTTTTCTGACCTACATTTATGCCCTGAGTTACTGTTTACCTTGCAAACAATGGGTTATGACCAGCCAACTCCTATTCAGGTAAAAGCGATTCCTTTAATCCTAGAAGGTAAAGATCTGCTCGCAGAAGCGCAAACAGGCACAGGCAAGACAGCTGGTTTTGCATTGCCTATGATCGAACGGCTAAGCAAAACACCTGCTACAGAGGAATATCATAAAATTCGCGGCCTTGTCCTGACTCCTACTCGGGAGTTAGCGGTACAAGTAGGAGACCACACGCTGGCCTACGGCAAGCATTTAGGTATGCGTGTTATCTCATTATACGGCGGTGCACGGTTTGATAACCAAATCCGAAAAATGAAGCGCGGGGCTGATATTTTAGTCGCTACGCCCGGTCGTTTATTGGAGATGGTTAGCCAAAAAAAGATCTCCTTAGCGCACGTTGAAATATTCGTGCTGGATGAAGCCGACCGCATGTTGGATTTAGGATTTATTCACGACATCAAAAAAATCATGTCGTTTATCCCTCACGAACGCCAAACGTTATTATTTTCCGCTACCTTTAGCCCTGCAATTGAAACACTCGCTGATACGTTATTAAAAACTCCGATTAAAGTAAGCACATCGACACGAAATGCCACAGCAAAGCTCGTACAGCAAAAAGCCTACAAGGTAGATAATGGTGATAAATCAGATATCCTGAGTTTCTTAATTGACGGCTGCCACTGGTCCCAAACACTCGTATTTACACGCACTAAACGCCGAGCGGATATGGTCTGTGATTACTTAAAGGCCGAAGGTATCACCGCTGTTGCTATGCATGGTGACAAGTTGCAGCGAGAACGAAATGCAGCTCTTAGCGCATTTGTACACGGAGAAGTCAGAGTCATGGTGGCAACCGACGTTGCCGCCCGCGGTCTTGATATAGAATCACTACCGCAAGTCATTAATTATGATCTACCCAATTTGCCAGAGGCATATGTCCATCGTATTGGTCGGACAGGTCGCGCCGGTAAAGAAGGCATGGCCATATCACTCGTTGCGCCCGATGAAAAAAACTACTTAGCTGATATTTGTCAGCTCATTAATAAACAAATCCCATTGCAAGCTGTTCCAACCATCGAGAATGGCCAACTAATCGACGCAAAAAAGTCGGCGCAAAACCCACCATCGACTCGACGTAAAAACAAATCAGGCAAGGCCGCAAAACCGAAAAAAACAAGCAAAGCAAAGACGTCCCCTAAACATCTAACGCAGGCAACAGGTTCATCACCCTCTGACCCAACAACCAGCACCCCAAGCAATCGACGACATGCGGGTCGGCGCTCATTATTTGATAAATAATTAGGATCAAATCGGTTATGTGGCTTTGGATACCTTTTACTATTTTCGCTGCATTTATGCAGTCTTGGCGTAACGCATTCCAAAAACAGCTCAGTAGAGACGTCAACACGTCAGGCGTAACCTTAGCGCGCTTTATTTATGCCGGCCCGTTAGCCGCATTGTACTTACTAGCACTCTATACGTGGGAGCCGGTTGGTATTCCTCACCTTAGCGGCTTATTTTGGCTATATGTGCTGCTAGCATCTATCGCTCAGATCTTCGCAACCAGCTTGATGGTGATGTTATTCCGGCTGAGAAATTATGCTATCGGCGTTGGTTTGGCAAAAAGCGAAGCCGTGATGGCTGCTATTTTGGGTGCTTTATTCTTCGGAGCACCTTTAAGTTTTTTAGCCTGGATCGGCGTATTTATTGGAGGCGTAGCCATCTGGTTAATGAGCAACCCAGGGGCATTTAAAGATATTTCGGTACCGACGATAGCTACGGGGTTAGGAAGCGGCTTATGTTTTGCGTTAACCGTGTTATGGGTTCGGCAAGCTAGCTTATTATTAGAGTTACCCTTTCCGGATAGTGCAGCATGGGTTTTAGTTACTGTCATCACTACTCAAACAATCATCTTAGTAACTTGGTTGCTTTTCAAAGACCGTTCGACACTAATCGCCCTGTGGAAACGCCCAAAGCTGACATTAACAATAAGCGTATTTAGCTGCCTAGGTTCATTAGGTTGGTTTACAGCAATGAGCTTACAGACAGCGGCCATGGTAAAGACTCTTGGACAAATTGAAGTACTATTTACCTTAATGATTTCTGTTATTTGGTTTCACGAAAAGCTAAGCCGTAAAGATAAAATAGGTTTAGCTTTTATCGTCATTGGCGCTATTTGTGTAATGGTTGCCTAACTAAATTAACGCCGCTTACAAGGTTACGTTAACCAATACCGTCTGGCCCGATGGCCGTTGACGCATACGCTCAATGTAAGCACGCAGTTCCGACTGTTGTGGCAGTAGCTGATCTGCCGTCGGCGTATTAGCCAGATAATCCAGCATAGGCGTCAACAAAGCATCCGCTGTTGTATACCTGTCAGAGCAGAGGAAAGGTTTATCTCCTAACGTCTTTTCAAGCACAGATAAGACATGTTCAATGGCCGGCGTAGCGGCTTGTAAACGCGCCACATTAATGGCTCCGTTGTCACCTGTAGGCGACTTAAACTCCAGCATATAGTCCCGCATAATCGCCTTATCAGCTTCGATACTAATATACTGCGTCCACTGATCCACCTGCATTCTCATAGCAATATCAGCGGGCTGAAGTGATACTCCCTCAAACATCATATCCAAATATCGGCAGATAGGTCCTGTTTCAAATAAGGTGTACGCCCTATCGTTAACATCATGACATAGCACTGGAAATTTTCCGCTTGGGTGTAATGCAAAATGCTCATCGGATTTGTACTCAATAGCCACACCTCGTACTTCCATACCTGCCGTATAGCCGATGCCTTTTTCCTCACAACACAACATAACGGAGCGAACAAAATTACTGAACTTAGGACCTACAATGACGACCTGATTTAACATATCAACACCTGACTTATCATTCCTTGTTAAGGGACGGGCCGCCCATGAGAACGAATCATTAATGACGACTACCGCGTAATTCACCCTTATAAAATAAACAACACCACAATATGATCAAGAACATATTGTGGTGTTGAATTATTCTATGTCGATCATTATCAGGAGACGTCAGATGGCTTGGAAAAAAGAACAGAAAGAGCAAACTCGACAGCGCATTCTAGAAAGTGCCGCGGATCTCTTCATGCTTAAGGGCTTTGAGCATGTAGGCATTAACGAAATCATGACGAATGCCAAACTGACACGCGGCGCTTTCTACGCCCATTTTTCGTCAAAAGCAGAATTGTATGCCGAATCAATCGTCACGTCTGCGCTAGCAATGAAGGACTTCCTCAATCCACTTCATCCTTCCGCGCCCCCTTTTAATTCGCTAATTAGCCATTACCTCAGCAGTTCGCATATGAATGGGACGAGTATGCGTTGCCCTCTCGCCTTCTTAGTATCCGACATCACTCAGCAAGACGCACAAGTCAAAGCGGCTTATACCAAGGTGTTTAAAGGTTTTACATTGTATCTAAAACAACGACTGGAAAAACAAGATGACGTAGAAGGGGGTAACGCTCATAGCCAGAGCTTGTTATACGCCGCCACTATGATTGGCAGCCTGTCTCTTGCGAGAGCATTAGATGATGAAGCATTGGCGCTGGATTTACTCAATGCTTGTCAACATGCATTAGAAAGCTAAGTTATAAAAAATATAAGCATGGCAAAGGTTCACGATTGAACTAAAATTGAACAATTACTTACTTCCAATGCTGACAACAACCTTATACACTGGATAAAATGTTGCAGTGCAATATAAAACCATTGCACCCCCTAATCAAAGGCATACGAGGGTTTTACAATGCTGTATCACCTACATCACACCATCAATCAATCCGTGCAGCCCTTACACTTGTGGGCGCAAGCATGCACTAAACAGCTTAAACAACCATGGATGTTACCGTTTCGTTTTAACGTATTAACGAGCACAGCCTTAGCCAGCTTAGAACTTATTGAGCGCTGCACCGACAATTACGAAAAACCCGAATTTGGCTTACATAGCACCGAAATTGACGGTGAAGAAGTTAGTGTCCGCGAAGAAGTCGCTTTAGCGCTTCCGTTCTGCGACCTTCTCCACTTCCGTCGCGGCGGCAGCTACAATCACCCTAAAGTGCTATTAGTAGCACCGATGTCAGGACATTACGCTACCTTGCTACGCGGTACGGTAGAAAACTTCTTACCTGACCATGAGGTATACATCACAGATTGGCAAAATGCCCGTGATGTCCCTACACGAGAAGGTAACTTCAGCTTTGATGACTACGTACGTTATCTTATTGAATTTATGGAGTTTCTAGGCCCTGAGACACACGTAATAGCGGTATGCCAGCCGAGTGTTCCCGCGGTTGTTGCCGTGACAATAATGTCTGAACGTGAAAACCCTAATTTGCCTAAATCCTTAACGCTAATGGGCGGGCCTATCGATACTCGTTTAAACCCTACCGGCGTCAATGATTATGCATCAGGTAAAGATTTAGAGTGGTTCGAGACTAAAGTTATCTGTACCGTGCCAGGTGAGTTTCCCGGTGCCGGCCAAAAAGTATACCCAGGCTTTATCCAACTTTCAGGCTTTATGAGCATGAACATGGATAACCATATCAATAAGCACTTTAAATTCTTTGGTGACCTTGTCAAAGGCGATGGTGATAGCGCTGAATCCCATCGTTCGTTCTACAATGAATACTTAGCAGTCATGGACTTACCGGCTGATTTCTACTTGGATACGATTCGCAAAGTATTCCTCGAACACCGTTTGGCAACCGGTGAAATGATGTTTGAAGATAAACAAATCGATACTAAGTCTGTAAAAAATGTCGCTCTACTTACGATCGAGGGTGAGAACGACGATATTACGGGTAACGGCCAAACCAAAGCGGCTCATGATGTGCTCAGTAATATTCCTGATAGTATGAAACTGCATTATGAACAACCCGAAGTAGGTCATTACGGTATTTTTAATGGACGTCGCTTCCGTCAAGAAGTATCGCCTGTTATTAAAAGCTTTATCCAAAAGCATGGAAAAAGCACCCCTACACCTAAAAAAGTAGTCGCTTCAAAGCCAGCTGATGCACCAATCGCTGACACTAAACCGGTGACAAAGCCCGAGCCAAAACCCAGTATTGAGCTAAAGCCTACTGTTGATAAACCGGCGACTAAGACCACAACTCGCGCTAAAAGAGCGGCGACTGCAAAGTCAACGACGGCTAAAGTAGAAGCTAAGCCCGCAGTAACAAAGCAGGCGACGCCAGCGAAAAAGACTCCGAACGCTCCAACAGCTAAACCAGCAGCTCCTAAAGCAGCAGAACCTAAGACCACTCCGGTGAAAACAACTGCACCAACGGTAGCGGCTAAAAAAGAGGTCGTTAAAGCCGCCTCTCCAGAGCCTACCACTGCGGCCACACCTACCGCGGATAAAAGTGCGACTCCGCCATCTTCTTCAACTAAGTCGTAACAACTACATGTGACTTAACATGTAGCGATAAACGCCGTTTCAAGGCTCATAAAAAAGCCCCGCTGAGTCAGCGGGGCTAGAGCCAAGAAACGGCTTCAACGATTGCTCTTAGTAAGCGCTCTACTTATTCATCTTCAAAATGACCAGCCCCGGCAAAACCACCGCCTTGATAACGAACAGCAGGATCATTGGGGTCAACCACTTCATTTAAAATATACGCTTCTTGCTCGAAAATTCCGGAGCTATCTTCTGGATTCCAGCCGATATAAGCCGCTTTACGGTTATCCCACCACACCGCTGGATTATCTGATACACCGTATATTACCGGGCAACCTAGACGGTCTGCTGCAAAAATTTTATGGACCAGACGCGTAAAGTCCGCTTCACTCATCCAGGTTGCTAACATACGTTTGTTCAAGGGCTTTTCAAAACAAGAGCCTATGCGAACCAGTGCCGACTCAATACCATATTTATCATAGTAATAACGCGCTAACAGCTCGCCAAACCCTTTGGATACGCCGTACATACTGTCTGGACGCATGGTGCAGTCCGCATCTAGTAAGGTTTCACGCTCGTGGAAACCAACCACATGGTTTGAACTAGCAAATAAAATACGCACTTTGTTTTGCTTACGGTTAGCTTCGTATAAGTTATAAGCGCCCCGGATATTACCGTTTAGAATATTTTCAAAAGTGTTTTCAGTCGATACACCACCTAAGTGAATCACCGCATCGCAGCCTTCTAGTAACGGATATACCGCGTCGTAATCCCCTAAATCACACGACACAAACTCTTCATGCTCGGCTACATCGCTAATCGGTGTAATATCCGTCAAACGAATGCTATCAGCCCAACCGACCAAGGATTTACGTAGCGCCTTACCTAGATTGCCACTCGCACCTGTTAGTAATACTTTTCTCATCATCAACTCCTACCGAACATTCCAATCTAGTTTTATAAACTGACCCACTGAGGCAACAACATAGACACCGCAGGAACAAAAGTGACTAGCATCAAGGCAGCCAATATCGCTAAGTAAAATGGCCAGATGGTTTTAAGTGCTGTTTGAATGGGCACCTCGCCAATGGCACATCCCACGAATAAGCAACCACCAACAGGCGGTGTACATAAACCTAACCCTAAGTTCATCATCAACATCACACCAAAATGAATCGGGTCCATTCCTAAACTCACCGCGACCGGCAAAAATATCGGCGTGCAAATCAATATCAGTGCAGCCATATCCATGATCATGCCCAATACCAACAACATGGCATTCATCATAAGCAAAATAACAATCGGATTATCAGATATCGATGTCAAAGCTGACGCAAGCACCTTAGGCACTTCATACATAGCCAGCATATAACCAAATGCCGACGCACACCCCACTAAAATCATAACCATAGCCGTCGTTTTGACCGAACGTATTACCGCCGTCCAAAACCCAGCGAGGCTCAAACTACGATAGACTAGTCCAGTAATCACGATGGCGTAGATAGCTCCTATCGCACCGGATTCCGTGACAGTAAAGATGCCAGACAACGCGCCACCGACAACAATTACTGCCGTAATTAAACCCGGCACAGCGGCAATAAAGGACAGAAAAATCACTTTCCAACCCGGAAAATCTTCCGTTGGATACGCATTTTTAACTGCCACATAACGGGCAGCTACAGCCAGCAACACACACATCAATAAGCCGGGTATAACACCCGCGATGAAGAGGTTAGCAACAGAGATCCCACCACCCGCTGCCACCACATACAGAATCATATTATGGCTAGGCGGAATCATAATGCCGGCAATGGATGAGGTGACTGTCACGTTGACGGCGTAATCGGCTCCATACCCCTTTTTCTTCATCACAGGAATCAACAGCGATCCCAGCGCAGAGACATCGGCCACGGCTGATCCCGAAATCCCGCCAAATAACATGCTTGAGAATACGTTTACTTGACCTAAACCCCCTCGCATCCAGCCAACGGCGGCGGATGCCAAACTCACTAAGCGAGCCGCAATACCACCATGCAACATAAGCTCGCCAGCAAAAATAAAGAACGGAATCGCCAACAACGAAAACGCTGACATTCCGGAGACGTACCGCTGGAAGCCAATCATTAATGGCAGTCCTTCATACATAAATGAAGCGATTGCCGAAATCCCTAAAGCAAATGCAACGGGAACCCCGGTTAACGTAAAGAGCGCAAACAGCCCTAACAAGATAGCAAGACCCATTAGGATGCCTCCTTAGAAACAACAGAAAATTGATGCTGACCACGAAACGCAGAAGGAATGCGTCCCAAGGCAAACAAGAGAATGAGCGCGCCGGCGATAGTCATGGGGATATAGCGTAAGCCATCAGGCACACCTAATAGCGGAATAGATCGACTCCATGCAAACGTCACAAGTCCGTAGCCCTGCCACGCCATCAAACCGCCAAACGAGCCTAAAAGCAGATCAATTAAAATCGATAGTGTGGCTTTACCGCGAGGAGGCAAAAATACAGAAAAGAGGTCTACGTTCAGATGTGTTCGTTGATGCACGCCCACCGCAGCGCCTAAAAAGGTGATGGTTACCACCATTAGCAAAGCGACTTGTTCAACCCATGTTGGTGTATCGTTAAGGACATACCGCCCATACACCAACCAGCCAAACGAGGACACCAATATCACCATACACACACCGGAGATGGCTAAACACAGCCATGCAATCCCGTCCAGCACTCGTGAGAAAGGGGTCGTATCAGGCATCTTATTGATCATAGTTTTCTCGAAATTATCGTAATGGAGCTTAACGACCGTGCAACAGACACGTTCTAAATGATGATAAAAAGAGGGTCAGCACTAGGACTAACCTCTTCTCATAACTGTTGTTACTATTTAAATAGCGCCCGTTATGGCGTCGCTTGAATCTGATCGATTAATGGCTTGAGTGTCGGGTTATTTTTGACGGCCGTTTCATAAACTGGCTTCATTGCTGCTTGAAATGCGGATTTATCAGCAATTTCGTTGTAGGTTACGCCCGCATCAAGAACCGCTTGTTTGCTTTTCTCTTCACGCTTGGCCCACAAATCACGTTGCAACGTTGCACTTTCTTGTGCCACTGATTTCAGTGTTTTTTGGTCACTCGCAGACAATTCATCCCATGCTTTCACACTAACACAGAGGCATTCAGGCAAAATCAAGTGTTGGGTAGCGGAATAATACGGAGCAACCTCGAAGTGGTTACTAGACTCATACGATGGCCAGTTATTCTCAGCACCATCAACAACGCCGGTTTTCAGTGACTGATACACTTCGGAGTAAGACATGGGTGTCGCATTACCCCCGAGCGCTTCTACCATACCGACATACAACTCATTATTCATAACACGGAATTTCATGCCTTTCACATCGGCAGGCGTTTTAATGGGCTTTGACGTGTCATAAAACGAGCGGGCACCTGAGTCATACCACGCCAGTGATATAACACCTGTTTTAGCCATGGCATCGCTTAATGCCTGACCGACAGATCCATCCATTACACGGTGCATGTGATCCACGTCTTTAAAAATAAACGGCAGCGAAACTACGTTAACCTCAGGGACAGACGAGCCGAGTGGTCCTAAGTTAAATCCGGCAAAGTCGATACCACCAATTTGCATTTGAGAAATCGCGTCTTCTTGGTTACCGAGCACAGCGTTGTTATACACACGCCCGCTCACTCGACCATCGGTGCGTTTTTCAGCCTCTTCAATAAAAAACTCCATTGCATTAGAGACCGGGTAGTCTTCAGTATGGATGTTCCAACCTTTCCAGTCAGCTTGCGCACCAACGCTCGTTAATGCTCCAACCATTAATGACGCCATAAACAAAGCGGATGAGGTCTTTTTTATCATTGTTGTTCTCCAAATCGTCACTGACATGACCTTTTATTTTTATAAGACCGGGTTACCCCGATAGCTTGCCTATATTTGTAACATGACTAAAACCATAAAAACAAGAAGTCATACTATGTCATTCAAGTTATTTTATTTGAAGAAACTAACCACCCCCCTCCCTCCAACAGTGGCAGAGGGGTAAACACTGGGTTTAAAAAAACATATTAATCCATATAAAACATAAACTTATTTTTAAAAAAGAGATAAAAAACCGCAGATATAATCATCACATAGCACTGTAAGTACAACAGGAATTATATTTTTTCGGCAGCAACTCATCAGATAACTATTGACCTAAACAACATAGTCATACTACCTTTAGATAAAAACAACAATAAGTCATCTCATCACATAGTCTAAGACAACATCACAGGTCATTTATGCAGATAGAAAGCATCCACACACATCTCCTATCTCAACCGCTGGATCAACCCTTTGAATCAGCCACCATGAGCTTCACTGTACGTCAGCATCTCCTGGTCGAAATACGCTGCGACAACGGCCTGATTGGTTGGGGAGAATGTTTAGGTCATGCGGGTATCAACCAAGCTATTGTAAAAGCTATGAGCCCCAGTCTTCTGGGGAAAAATCCATTAGATATCGAATTACATTGGCTCATGCTCTACAACCAATTTAGAGATCAAGGGCAACGTGGCGCCACGATTAATGCGATTAGCGGCATAGATGTGGCACTCTGGGATATCGCTGGTCACTTCCATCAACAGCCGATTAGCCAATTAATGGGCGGCGCCTACCGAACACAAGTTCCCGCTTATGCGACTGGCGGTTTTAGAGCTGTGGGTAAAGACCGGTTAACCAGCCTCTGTGAAGAGGTCAGCGGTTTTATTGAGGCCGGCTTCAAAGCTATTAAGATTAAAATAGGGTTTGGTTTAGAAGCCGACTTGCGTGATATTGCGGCTGTTCGTGACATCATCGGCCCAGACATCAAATTGATGATCGACGCCAACCATGGCTACGATACGTTAGCCGCCACAGAAATAGGCCGACGAGCCGCGCAGTTTCGTATTGATTGGTTTGAAGAACCTATCATCCCCGAAGCGCTCAGTAGTTACCGAGCATTACGAGCCGCACAAACAATTCCAATTGCTGCAGGGGAAACATGGCACACCCGTTGGGGGATTGCCGCGGCGCTACAGCAGGGTTGCGTTGATATCATCCAGCCCGATATTTGTGGCGTAGGTGGTTTAAGCGAGATGCGTAAAATACTCACCCTATGCGATATTTTTGGGACACGTTGTGTCCCTCATATATGGGGAACCGGCGTCGCACTCGCCGCCGGTTTGCAGTTACATGCGATATTACCGCCCTCGCCACCATCCTTTGGTACCGATGTCGCTTTATTAGAATTTGATCAAACCCCTAATCCATTTCGTTTAGGTATTTTGACAACACCGATTGACCATAAGAACGGCATAGTAGATATACCGCAAGGCCCCGGCTTAGGTATCTTAGTGAACCGTGATGCACTTGCGCACTTTACGCTCCCTCAATAAACAGCTAACACTGAATTCATCATCTATAAAAGCTCATACCCTATAACCAGAGACAAGCGCACACTGATCAGTGTGCGCGAAGAATGAGAGGCCCTTATGCAACGTATTATTACCGGGACACCACCACTCACAAAACTACCTATTGGTAGTGTCGACACCCATATGCATTTGTATGCACCGCAGCATGAAGGCCATCCTGACGGCCCTCCACCGCCAGCAGACTATGCAAACTTAAGCGACTATCAAAGCATGCAGCGCTGGTTAGGGCTGGACAAGGTAGTGATCGTACAACCTAATGCCTATCAAACAGACAACCGCTGTATGCTCGAAGCCTTAGATAAGTTAGATGGAAACGCGCGCGGCATTGTTGCCGTAACACCCCAAACTAGCGAAGCCGAATTACAAGCGATGCATGAGCGCGGCGCTCGTGGCGCACGCATCATGGAATTACCAGGTGGCGCTGTAGGGCTAGAACACCTGTTAGAAGTTAACGCTAAAATCCGCGCGTTTGGTTGGCACTGTATTGTTCAATTTGATGGACGAGACACGGTGCAACATACCCCTCTACTCAACACATTAGATGACACTTATATCATCGACCATTGCGGCAAATTTTTAGGGCCAACAACCCCGAATTCACCTGCTTTTAAAGCGCTACTAGCCTTAATAGATAAAGGGAATTGTTACGTCAAAATAGGAGCGGTATATGAATCTTCCTATGCCGGCGACAGTGCTTACACCGACGTGGCAGCCCTATCAAAAGCCTTAATTAAACATGCACCCGAGCGTATTTTATGGGCAAGCAACTGGCCACACGTTAGCCAGACTATCGAAGGTGCGCCGAATGATGCCTATTTGTTAGATACTGTTTGCAGCTGGATACCGGATAGTAAAACACTAGAGCAGATCTTTGTGACGAGCCCCCATCAACTGTATGATTTTACGTAAGGTATTGGCAACCTCATGAAAGTCATCGTACAAGCATGCTATGATGCGGCAAACTAAAAATGAGCCTATTTACCGTGTCAAAAGCATCGTTTACTACCACTAACCGTCCCACTAAACGTGGCAAAAGCCTAGCAGAAGAAGTCGTCGCACAATTTACGCAGCGTATCCGCGATGACTTGCTTTCGCCTGGAGATAAACTGCCGACAGAAACAGTTATTATGGCTGAAACAGGGGTCAGCCGGACGGTCGTAAGAGAAGCATTATCTCGCCTACAAGCCGCTGGGTTAGTAGAAACACGACACGGTGTGGGTACGTTTGTCTTGTGTAAACCAAACGAAAGCCAAACACTCATCGGGCTATCCAGTATCGATACCCTGCAAGATCTTATTTCGTTAATGGAATTACGCATTGGCTTAGAAGTCGAAGCGGCGGGCTTAGCCGCCCAACGCCGAAACTATAATCAGATAAAAGAGCTGGAAGCTGCCCTAAAAAAACTTCGCGAACGCGAAAAGCTCAAATCCGATGCCACGAGTGCCGACTTTCAGTTCCATTATTTGATCGCACAAGCGACAGGCAACAAGCACTACACCGATATATTAAATCACTTGGGGACGAACTTAATCCCTAAAACACGTATCGAAACAGACAGGGTTAACCACGAACATGAAGATATCTTTGCTGCTATCGCCCGTGGTGATGCCGAAGCTGCTCGCGCGGCCATGCGTGTGCACTTATCTAACAGCCGAGAGCGTTTTCGTAAATTACATGCCGAAATGGATTCCCACACAGAATAACGTAATACCGTGCATGAAGGGATATAGCTAGCTGGTTTCACGGTCTTCAAACTGAAAGCCCATGTTGTGTTTAAGCGTCCCCCTAGGCACCCCTTTCTCAATACGAGCTAGCAGCATCAGTGCAGCCGTTTTGCCTATATCCGCACTTTGCACCTGAAAGGTCGATAAGCTGGGATAGACATGAGCAGCAAAATCGATATCACCAAAACCAATTAAAGCTACTTGCTCAGGGATCGCTATACCCGCCGCTAATAAGGCGGATACAGCGCCAAGCGTAATCAGGTCATTACTACAGATAATCGCAGCTGGTACGTTGCCCTGATCAATTAACTGCTGCATTGCTTTTCTTCCCTCCCCAACCGATACAGGGGGGCTGATCCGCTGCACACTCGTCACTTCAGCGCCAGCATCTAACAAGCGTTGTTCACATGCTGCCAGCCGTAAGCTACCACGCTTATCATCTACCCAAATTAATCCAATCCGACGATAACCCTTATCAAGCATAGCTTGGGCCATCGCCTTACCGAGTTCAATGTGTGAAAAACCTACGACCGCATCAATAGGGTCATCGTAATAGTCCCACACCTCAACAACTGGCGTGCTTCGCGAGCGCAGCAGAGCACGCGCATCAGCAGAGATCAACGGCGTTGTTAGTACTACACCATCGGGACGACGCGATAAAATCGTTTGGATCTGCTCTAACTCACTGTGATTATCAAAAAATGTCTGGCTTAGCACCACATGATAACCCGCAATGCTCATTTGCTCCGTAAAGTTCTGGATCGTATTAACAAACACACGGTGCGCAATACTAGGAACCAACACGATAATGAGTTTACTTTTAGACGAGACTAAACCACCCGCTAACATATTAGGTACATAACCTATCTGGCGAATAGCTGCTTTAACCTTCTCCTGAGTTGTCGACTTCACCTTGTCAGGATCATTTAATACACGTGACACAGTAATAGGCGACACCCCAGCGACACGAGCAACATCGGCTAGCGTGACGTTCCCCGCTTGCAATAGGCGGGGATCTGAATGGGAATCAGTCATAACTTAAATCAGCTGCAAATAGTTGAGTAAATACAAGCCGGCCATAATACTCACGACGGATATCACTGTCGTCATTGCAATGATATTCGCCGCAAGCGCCACACTGCTTCCTGCCGCTCTCACCATCACATAACTCACAGCAGCCGTAGGCGTCGCCAAAAATAGAAAGAGCATACCCAGTTCTCGACCTTCAAACCCCATCAGCCACGCAACTGTCACAAATATTAGTGGCATCCAAACGACTTTATGCAAGCTCGCACTCAAGGCTATACGCCCCGATGCTTTAAACGAACCAATGGATAAAGTCCCACCAATACAGATCAAAGCGATAGGTAATGACATAGACGCAAAATAGTTACCCGACTTAATCACCCACTCGGGTAAGCTTACGCCTAAGCCCGAGGCAATTAACGCCGCCACTACCGCAATAATCACAGGGTTCCGCGCAATCTCGCGTAGTATAGATTTAACGTTGGCGTCAAATGTGGGGCTGTACATGGATAAGATAATCGCCGACAACACGTTAAAAATCACCACAACGATCCCCGATAAAACGCCGCCGACCGACAAACCGTAATCACCGTACTGGTTCGCGGCTAAAGCTAAGCTCATAATCCCACAGTTACCACGAAAGGCACCTTGCACGTAAACACCCCTATCCTCTTTGGGTACGTTACGCAGAGACCAAACCCAAGCAATACAAAAGTGTAAACACGTCGCGGCACAAAAAAAGAACACTAAGCGTGGCTGAAACGCCGTACTTAAATCCGCTTGTAAAATACTTAAAAACAGCAACGTCGGCATCGTCGCACGAAAAGTCAAATTAGAGGCAGTTACAATAAACGCGTCATCAATCAAACGAATTCGTTTTAAAAAAATACCCAATACCACCAAACCAAATACGGGGCCTGTCACTAAAAATATCTGATGGAACAGCGCAGCTTGATCTGGCATAACAATCCTCCCCGAACGTGATTAACCTATATAAAGTTGTATGACAAACGATATCACACCAAAATGATAGCGTACATCATTTAGAGGTGAGCTTGTCACTCAAAGGACTGTTGTCATTGTTAATTAACCCTTAGACGAATGTCGGAAATAGTGCAGCGCATCAAACGGCGCCAGTGTAGTTAATAGCTTATAAGGCTTAAGCTGATCTTTAGACAGCATGACTTTATCCAACGAAGCCAGTTTATGGAAGAGCTCGTAAAGCTCTTTAAAAGCACGATCGAGTTCTTCTCGGCTTTGTTCGCTCATCATACGGCTAGCGGAATAAAAGGGGGTTTGATCCTTGTTGTGACTCTCGACCGCTTTTTCGATAAACGCTTGGTTCACCGCCACCAATATAGGATGTAATGGCCCATTTAATCGCCACTTAATCGGCTTTTCCACTAAAAAGGTGATCCGGTTCTCAACCCCGACATGCAGTAAGCCGATTTCCTCTAATTGCCTAAGGTATTGGTAGACCTCTGCATCCGAAAAACCACTAGTACGCTGAATTTCATGTAAAGGTACATCGCTAACTAGCAGCATAAAGAGGTACAACAGCGTTCGATTATTCGCTAACGCGTTCTCAGCCGTTTCAGAGATCGACTCAATCGTCGGTGTCTGGCGTTCACTCATATCTAAGAGCGTCTCAACATCAATATCAAGCGCTTTGCAGATAGCTAAAAGCCGACTAAGTTTGCAATCCTGATCCTGGAAAATACGCTTAATGGTTGGCTCCGATACGCACATCTGGGACGCCAGCGCTTTGTAAGTCACCCTTTTAGCTTTCATCACCTCTTTGAGTGTTTGGAAAATCCCGCCTTGTTGATGATGCATGCCCTACTCCTAACAAACAATCTAAAAATGATCTATATCACCTAAAAAAGGATCATTTAACGATACTTAGCACACCAATAATTCCATATAGAATCATAATATGACACAAGTAACCCAATCCACCCACTATTTAAAGAATTAGGAAGGATAAAACAATGCTACGTAACCTAACACTCATCACAATCTCAACCATGGCTGCTATCACATACAGCAACTCAAGTACGGCACAGCAAAGCACACCACTGTGGACGCTCAACGGTTTTGAACAGCCCGAATCCGTGGTTGGCAACAAGCAGTTTTTGTACGTTAGTAATATTAACGGCACGCCTATGGAAGCCAACGGGCAAGGTTACATCAGTAAGATCACACCCGACGGACAATGGGTGAAGCAACACTGGGCTAACGGCATGGACGCCCCAAAAGGCATGGCAATTCATCAAGGCTACCTATACGTTGCCGACCTTACTCGTCTCCATAAAGTCGATTTAAGCGATGGGAAAACAGTTGCCCAGTGGCAAGTCCCTACCGCTAAAATGTTAAACGATGTCACCGTATCGCCCGATGGCGTTGTCTATGTATCAGACTTAATTGCGGGTGGGTTATACCGATTGGTGGATGAACAACTTTCGTTATGGAAAACTTTCGCCGAGATTGAGCATCCTAACGGGGTTTTTTGGGAAGATAATCAATTAATCATCGGTAACTGGGGACAAGGAATGAACGAGGATTTCAGTACCGTCACCCCTGGGGTTTTGTACCGTCTAAACTTAATCGACGACTCACTCAGCCCCCTACACAATGGGACGCCCTTGGGTAACATTGATGGCATCACTCGTATCAATGACACGCTCTGGATCAGTGATTGGGTGGCCGGTGATTTGATGAAAGCGGATGGCTCTGGCAAACGTCACCTAGGCCAAGGTTTAGCCGACATCGGTTCTGTTGAGGATACACTTTATACTCCCATGATGATGGATGGAACCGTGAGTGCTTGGCAGCCGTAAGTAAATATCTCTACAATGATCCCTCTTTGGAATTTTCCGACATGAGGGATCTTTTGTGACCATCTATATCACTAGCCTGCACCAATACCCGGTTAAGTCTTCCGCGCCCGTCAACTTAAGTCGTACCTGGATTGACTCACTCGGCCTTGCAGGGGATCGACGCTACCTTGTCGCCGATATGGATGGTAATTTCATGACGGCACGTAAACACCCCAAACTGACATCCCTATTAGCGACGACCATCAACGGCGGCTTGGTCTTATCCGCTGTAAGCGGCACTCCTGCTAATAGGGTCATTTTTGAAAAAGATTTTGAAGAAAACTACGCGCCAGTTACCGTCTGGAAACAGAGCATATCCGCCCAACGCTGCGGTATCGAAACCGACGCCTGGATCAGTGAGTTTTTAGGGATGCCCTGCCAGCTACTTTTCTTTGGTGAACACACTTCACGCCCCATCAAAAAACGTGATGATAAGCAGGTCAGCTTTGCCGACGGATACCCGCTACTGCTCACCAGCACCAGTTCACTGGCTTCCATCCAAAGCCATTGCGAAAGTCCTATTCTGATGGAACAGTTTCGTCCTAACATCGTTATCTCCGGCAGCGATGCGTTTGCAGAAGACAACTGGTCTCGCGTTCGCATAGGCGATCTTACCTTTACAGTGCACTCCCCCTGTGAGCGCTGCAAACTTATCACCTTACCACCGCGCTCACTGGTCTTTGACAAAAAACAAGAACCCCTTCGTACCCTTATTAAGCATCACAGCAGCGAGAAACGTGCTCCATTATTTGGGCATAACCTGATAGCCGAAGGAACGGGGATTATAGAAGTAGGGATGCTAGTTGAGGTGCTCGACTGAGCCCATGGACACTCAACCAACCCCCGACACCACGCCAGCGCATGAATTCATCTCTGGTGCAAAAGCCACCATACCCCTCATTATTGGCGCAATTCCGTTTGGCATCATCTTTGGCACTTTAGCCGAACCTAGCGGGCTTTCTGCGCTGGGCGCTTTGGCGATGTCATTAATCGTATTTGCAGGTGCTAGCCAGTTTATTGCATTAGGGATGTTATCAGCTGGAGCAGCAATTCCCGTTATTATCATTACCACTTTTATCGTCAACCTGCGCCATATGTTGTATGCCGCCAATATGGTGCCTAAGGTACGTCATTTGCCTTTGCGATGGCGAGCCGCAATGGCCTTTGGCTTAACCGATGAAACCTTTGCTGCTGTAAGCAATCGTTATATGAATAACCCGCAGGCCGAACACGCTCACTGGTTTTATTTGGGATCATTCATCGCCATGTATAGCAACTGGGTTCTTTGCACAGGTATCGGGATCACTTTAGGTGAGCTATTCCCTAACATGACGGAATGGGGTTTAGATTTTGCGATGTCAGTCACGTTTATTGGCATGGTTATGCCCTACCTAAAAACTCGACCAATGTGGGCCGCCGTCATCGTCTCAGGCTTACTCGCCATCGCAACCTGCAGCCTGCCGCATAAAATCGGCTTGATGATTGCAGCCTTTGCAGGGGTGTCCGTCGGTATATCAGTGCAAATGCTACTCAACCATGATGCCCTTAGGACTAAGGAACTCGATAGTCATGAATGAAGTTCTTTTAATCGGCGGTATGTTTGTGGCCACATTCAGCGCCCGCTTCGTTTTGTTCGCGATGGCAGGTCGCATACAATTCCCACCTTGGTTAAGCCAAGCCTTAGGGTATGTCCCGCCGGTGGTATTAACGGCTATCATCGTCCCGGCGGTAGTTATGCCTCAAGGTGATATGTGGATGAACTGGCATAACCCTTGGCTAGTAGCAGGCTTAATTGCCGCGGCCACCGCCGTAATTCGTAAAGACTTACTCACGACCATTATCATCGGCATGCTCGCCTTTGCTGCGTTAAAGTTCCTTTAACCGGTGGAAGGCGGTGCTACTTCAACCACCCGATTTTCACGAGAACTCATTAAAGCCGCATCTAGAATCTCAGTGACTGCCAAGGCATCGCAGGGGTTAACAGGAAGCTCCCCTTGCCCTTGTAGCGCGTGCGCAAGCATTTCATAAAAAGTAGGCCAGCTACCTTGTTCGCTGGGATAGACCTCAACCTTATCCGCACGTTGAATACGTCCCCAGCGGCTTTCTGGCTCTCGGCCCCAAGCATTCCCCTCCGTCGCAGGTGTTTTACGGCTAAAGGCCTGCCCCGTTTGGATGTCTAAACCTTCAATACTAAAGCAACCCTCGTCACCTTCGATTTTAAAACGAGGCCCCGTTGTGTGCTGCATCATGTTGCCATTAATGTGGCTTTTCATACCATTTTTATGCGTTAGGAAAAGATAGAAAGCATCATTCAACTCAGGATTATCAGGCATTTCCGTTATTTCGGCATAGACATGAGTTACAGGGCCGAATAGCTCTCGCGCCTGATCAACAAGATGACTCCCTAAATCGCGTAGCAGCCCACCACCTGATTCATTACCCTCATTTTCCGGAGCGAGCGCTTCAATACCATTATAGTAACGACGCAAATATCCTAATGCGTTCGCAGCAATCAGCTTTTTCGTGGTTAGATGATCAGAATCCCACCGTCGGTTCATATACACGGTTAACGCAACATTCGCCTGCTGAGCAGCATCAACGAGCTCATGAGCACTTTTAGCATCCAAGGCAAACGGCTTATCACTGACCGTTGGCGTACCGTATTTGATCGCCTGCATGATCAGGTTATAGCGGGTATGCGGTGGCGTAGAGATGACAACAACATCAACGCCGGACTGTAACAACGCATCTAATGATTCAAATACCGGCGTACCGGGGAAGTCTTGCCCTAACTCATTAATACGATCACGTGACCGTGTGACAACACCCACCAGCTCATACAGAGCGGAGGAAGCAATAAGAGGTGCATGAAAATTACGCCCACCCACGCCATAACCAACCAGCCCAACCTTAATCATATCGAATGCCCCGAAAAAGAATGAATATTCTATTTAATTTATAA
>Ga0115007_10000751_pt1 | contig 21403 bp, 15 predicted proteins | sample ArcOceMetagenome_2_FD_87166 | JGI IMG/M metagenome (GOLD analysis project Ga0115007, IMG submission 87166) | Marine eukaryotic phytoplankton communities from Arctic Ocean - Arctic Ocean ARC135M Metagenome | ecosystem: Environmental > Aquatic > Marine > Oceanic | place: Arctic Ocean | collected...
AAAAAAAATTTATAAAAAAAGAAATTTTTTTTTATTATTTTTTTTTTATTTATTTTTTTTGAAGGCGAAGAAAAATAAACAAAAAGAGGTGCCCCCCCCCCCCCCCCCCTTCAAAATATTATCTGTGAAATACTGTATGAGAAGTTATAGTCATGTAGATGGTGGACAAAAACGAGATCGAAGAATCCGATTCTTCAAACGCATACTAGCATATGGGCCATCCAACAGAGAGATTTCTCTCCATAACTTCTGAATACCACAAAAAAGATCTGGATCATAGTATTGAAGTTGTCCCCGTGTGAAGGGATAAAACTTATTACAGTGATAATTGTTTATACAATTCATACTTATTGCATCCTCTTGGAAGACTAGATCGACCATACGTAATTGATTATTATAATCGTCGGTGTTTGTATCATTTCTTAGTCTTTGTTGTAAAGCGAACCATATTTTTTGTACTAATTGGTTTATTATCGGCAATGGTGCCCAACAGCACACCGTCTTAGAATCAGTACTATCGTTTGGTGTATAATACATATTATTTTCAACATGATGATAATAATGATAATTATTGGTGGTAGGGAAGGTCTTTATGTTATTTTTTGTATCATATTCGTGTTGTGCCAATACTCGTTCTGTAACATCCGGATGTAATAATGGCGGATTGCAATCATTCATATCATTAGGATCGGCTTTATTCAAAGTGTGATATCCATTGCACAAGTATGCTACAGATATTTCAGCAAAGAATTCCTTCTTGTCGACCATAGCATATGCCAGGTCAAAATCAGCGGGTTGTTGGTCTATTGCTTGTTGTATTATTAGTTCTTCTTCTTCTTCCGCATTAAAATCATCATTACTTGTATTGGTATTTAAGGTATTATTTGAATTATTTGTTGTCATCTTTGTTATTTTTCCAGCCCAATCTCGTCGTAAAACTTTTTCATACTTTCCTGATACATTCGCACGTTCATACAAAGCTTCAACTTTTTTGTTTTCTAATCCATCCTCTAAACAGCATTGATGAATAAGATGACATAGTTCATGAATCAATAATCCACTTCCATTCCAATGTAGACGCATTGTTTGATAATCGACACAGGAATATATTTCAATCCCCAATGCCTTTTGAGGAGTATCAATTGCACATTCCATTAACCAGTCAGGACTATGATGTGTCGTTGCATGTCTTAATATATTCGGATTTGCTTTATTTCCGTACGCGTACCCTCTCCAATTCAACCATAGATTAGTTCGTTTACGGATTAGATCATGAACCGACAATGGAAGTATTTTAAATGCTCGAGTTAAATCAGCTTGGATACACCTCAATACCATAGGACAATTACTCAATACATCGGGACTACAATATACACAAACACCACAAGCCAATCGAATTGGTATGTACGTCAATTGTCGGTTATCAATCATCTTCGGGTCTACTGTAGCGTTTAAATAATGCTGATACGGATTCTGTTGTGGATTTTTGCTTTCGACGCTGTTGCTTTCGTTGTCATCATCACCATCATCGTCATTATCGGTCGACACAATGGTCGTAGCAGTAGGGGAGTCAGTACGTGTACTAGTAGTTCCAAAATCGACCGTATCATTATCGTACACTTTCGAAATATCATTCTCATCTTCTCCTTGATCTTGCTGTCCGTAGCCAACACTACTATTATTGTTAGTCTCGTTCATTTTTCAGAAAGAAAATATGAATCGAAATCGAATTGGATTGGATTCGATTGAATTGGCAAAAGCTAGCGTACAAATTCAAACCTCCAGTGCACTCGTGTGATGAGATATAAACGACCAGCCGATCGACGACAATTTAAATTCGTGATGTGTGTTATTACTTTTATGAATTAATAAGCGATTGATACCTTGGCATGAACAGAACTTTCTAACTTCCTTTCAGCCGACCGACGGCAATTTAAATTCGTGCTGTGTTACTTTTATGAGGGGGATTAAAGCGCTTGATGACCTGCTTCTACCACTTGCTTGTTCGATGAACCATCAACAAACATTATAAAGTATAAATCTCTATAATAAAACAGAAAACAGAATATACATTCAGTCCCGTGACTATTTTAGTCGGAATTTACCATCCGATTTTCGAATTTTGTGTTGTTTTTTCATTTTCAATTTTGTGTCGTCGATCGTCGATCGTCGAGAATGATTATTTGGTGACAATGTTTTCTCACGGTAGCGATAAAATCAATAGGCAAAACATAGCTTCAGCACTTTCTTCGCAGCGAGAAAACGAGTCTAGCTAGCGACTATTTTGGACGGAGAATGGCTAGAAAGAAACAATCCAGTAAGAAGAGCAATAAGGATAAATCAAATCCAGGAGCAGAAGAAGCCGTCGATGGTTTTATCCTTGTAGATCCGGCTCGATGTCGGTTTCAGCATTCAAGGATCAGACCACAGTTTTCAGGATGTGGTAGGGATGTAGTTCAAGTATTGGAAGATATAAAAAGTGGAAAAACAAATCTTCAAGATTTGCCACCCATACAAGTATTGGTTGGTAGTGTCGATGATTCCTCTGACGATGACGATGGTTCCATTTGGTATTTTAGTCTCAACAATCGTAGATTATGGATACTCAAACAATTACGTGATGGTGGATATTTAGAAGAACAGGGGAATAAAGTAAAAGTACGGGTACGAAAACCAAAGAGTCAATCAGAGCGTGAACGATATAGTATATCCAACTGTGCCTTAAACGCAAAAATCATGGTCGAAAAGCCGAAGAAGAAGAAAACTTCGGCGGCGGAGGCTAACAACAAATCGCCATCGTCATCATCAATAATAAGAAAAGAGGAGGATGAACGTGATAATAATGAATATAACCAAAAAGAAATTAAGAAGAAACTGGTTGCAATTGAAACGACTAAGACCTCTACGGAAAGTGATGATGACGATGATGATGACAGCGATTCTGATAATGATAACGATAATGATAACGATAAGGAGTCACGCAAAATATCGACAACAACAAATTACTTTGGTAGCATGGTAATTGATTCTAGTAGTAGCGATGATGATGATGATGACGACGATTAGCCTTTTAGATATAGATATAGATTTATTTTTTTGTGAAACAAATAACTTAACTCTTATACTTTTATAAAAATTTATTATACAGCTGCTGATCTAATATGTATTGTATTGTAGCGATCAAGCTAGGGGGAACTCTATTTATAGGTGAAACATAGAAAGACATAACACAACCAACGACAGAAGGCATGATGTCGTCGATATTATCCTTAATGAGGATGAATCGGAAGTATCGTCCTCGACGTTTTCAACAGGAGATTGAGTAGGAGCAATAGTAGGTGAAGACGTAGGTTCTTGACTAAAGGAACAAACATTGGCATCAGATATTTCACATGTTGGAGTGATCTCCGCCATATCGTCCTGGGAGCTGAAGAGTGCACCAAACTCGCATGATAGGTCCGTTTGAGAGGATTCTACGTAGTTGTCTATTGCTGAATATTGAGCACCGTACACTAAGACAGGACCATGGTTAAGGAAAACGTTGTCAATAAAGCAGGATGATTCCATCGTTAAAGGGCCAAAACTCCTAACGGCGTATCCAACATTCGATGGGTTGTTGATGCTACCGTACACATTATCTTGAAAAAGACAATTAGTCAAGATGAGTTCACTGTTAAAGGTATTCTCGATGATTCCTGGAAAGCTAGCAGAATCGTCGACTATGTTGTCCCTGAAGACGCAATCTTGGAAGGTAACAACTTGCTTCAACTCATCATCATCATCATATTCTTCAAAAGTTTGGTTCCCTGTAAATGATCTCATTGTTGGAGAAATGTCCATTGATGATTCTTCTCCCTCCCACTGGATAAGAATAGGCGCATTATTACTATTACCCTACAATTATTTTCAAAAATAACGTTGAATAAATAAATGGAACTGGATGTTAGATTATACTGTGTTGTATTGTTTGAATTCCCGTATCATTGAAATTATGATGTATTTGACGTTTAAACTTACCTTAAATGCGCATCCAATAAATGTTATATCGCCGGCTGACTTCAATAAAACCGAGAACAGGTTCTGAGATTCAAACGTAAGACCTCGAACTTCAACACCTGGTACAGTTTCGGATATTCCTTCTATCATTTCATAGTATGATGCTAGACCAAAGTCACCTCCTTTAAGCACGCAATTATTCATGCGGCTACCGTCCTGACCACATTGATATATCACGTTAGGCCGTAGTGCCAAAAATGGTTGTCCGTCTTTGATCTCTCCTTCTTCCGTCCAAACTCCCATTTGATATGTTCTGCCTGGACAAAGTATATACAATCGTGCTATTGACGTATCTTCTACCCCTCTTTCCATCATCTGGATATCGCGTAAGTCGGAAAAGCAATCTCCACGCATAGTGACATCAGTAGGCTGTGGGCTATAAGTGGGACCTGTCGGAAATTCTGTTGGCATCCATGTTGGTTCACCTGCATCAGCAATACTGACACACTCGCACGGACCTTGAACAAATGGATGAAGAAGAAGACATTGGTTCTGGTTGATGTTGCCGATAGCTGCAGCATTCATGAGTTCAGTACAGGTACGATCAGGTTGTGTAGGAATCGTAACGACGCCGTCAGGATTCGTAACTCTTAAACCATCTCCACAAATTGGACATTCGTAGACCTCGGGAGCTTCCGTATAAGGCTTATCTATACATCCACAGTATTCTGAAATAACAGGCTGAATTTGAGCACATTGGAACTCTTGAATTATTCCCGCTTCAGCACGTTGTAGCACATCGCCACAAGACATTCTCTGTAGATTAGGCAAAATAAGCTCAGCATCTGGTAATCCAATCATCCGCCCCACACCACATATTTGACATTCATAGGATGTGGGAGCAGCAGTAGGAATCGCAGGAGGATCTTCGCATCCACACGGCTCACCGGATACTTGCTGAAGAACAGAACACTGGTCTTCAGATATTCCTCCCTTCACTGCCACTGCTTCGTATTGGGCACATGTAGTATTATTTGATACGTCGATTATACCATCAGGACGAGTGACAACCATTCCATCGACACATACCGGACATACAAATGGGGGTTCAGATGGGGCAGCGGTCGGGTAATCTAGGAAACATCCACACTCCTGTTGGACAGCGGCCTGTACATTTGCACATTCATCCATATCAATTGCACCTATTAACCCTGCACCGAATATGCTATAACAGGTGAACATACCGGTAGATGTTGCGACCATTTTACCAGGAATACCAATTTCTTTGGCTGGTCCTCCACAAACATGACAAATCAGAGATTCGTCGATTTCTTGACCCATCGAGGACTGTCCGAATGCGTTATTATCGTCAGTGGTATTACTTTCAGGAGGAGTGGTACACCCACATGGCTCATTAGCAATTGCCTGAATCGTTGGACACGCATCCTCTGGAATTGTATTCGCGTTCGCTTCTAGGACATCACATCTTGCGGCTTGACCTTCGGGCGTCGCAGCGGCTCCGTCTGGGATCGTAATTTCTCCTCCATTACATATTGAACATTTGAATGGGACGATATCATTCAATATGTCTGTATCTGGTTCAGGGAAAACACATCCACAAGGATATAAAGAAAGACCCTGAATGTTAGCACAAGCATTAATAGAGACATTTTTAGGATTTTCATCAATAATATCACATCTTGCTGATTTTCCCTGGCGTGTTGTGACTATACCCTCTGGTAGTGTCATCTCTCCGTGTCCGCATACAGAGCATTCAACGAGGAACTCGTCGTCGAAAGAAAAATTATCTACTAGACCAGTCGAATTGACTTCTACTGAATCTACTGAATTGCTGATCTCGGGGATTGCACATCCACAAGTTTCGCTTGCGATAGATTGAATGTCGGGACATGTATCTTGTGAAAATTTGTGTGCGTTGACCTCTAGGGTGCCACATAATACTTCTGGTTGGCCTTCGCGTATTTGTACGACACCTGCAGAGTTTGTCATCACTCTTCCATCTCCACAAATTGGACAAGCAAATGGTACTCCGTTTATATATTCCTCCTCAAATGGATTAGCAGATATTTGATTAAAATCACACGCACATGGCTCTAGTGCCGACGCTTGTAGTGTGGAACAAGTATTTGCTGGGATGCTCTCTCTGCTGGCTTCAAGTTCAGCACATGTCTTTTGTTGGCCCCGATCGTTGGTTACGAGTCCTGTGGGATTTCCAATCCAACCATCCCCACATATCGAACACACAAAAGAGTCAGAATTACGAGTACCTCCTCCTCCGAATAGTGTATCGATTGTAGAACTAGTAGTAGCCATTTCAGCTGTATTACCACAACCGCATGGAATACCAGCAAAGGATTGTACGGTGGCACATGCACTTTCTGAAGTAATAGTTTCACGCGTATCATGTAGTTGTTGACAACTAATAGGCATTCCTGTACTACTTAGAGTGTATGCATTCGGGTTTCCCATTTCTCCATTTGGACAAATTGAACACACAAATGAATCGTATTCAGCTCGTGGTGTCGGCACAAGGATTGCCCCATCATTATGTGTAGTTCTACCAGTTGTTGTTATTGGTGCATCAGCATATCCTGGGCATCCGCATGGACTACCTGCTATAGATTGTAGACTCTCGCATGCATCAAAGGGGAGTGAGGCAATATGTTCATTAAGTGCTCCACATGTTGCTGTTTGACCATGGGCTGTCGTAACCAATCCAGTTGGATTTGCTACCGGTTTTCCATCTCTACAAACAGTACAAATGAATTCGGATGCAGCTGGTACCCATAGCAAGGCGGTAAGAAAGAGACGCAGCCTCATGGTGAATATTTATATTTTTCCGAGTTCAGAATTCCTTTTTAATTTGATTATATTTATTATCTCCTCTGGTGGTTGCTGTTATATATCCGGTATTGTACAAGTACTTGGTGTTTTGATTGTAAGTGACATCCATTATCCCTCGAAGGATAAAATCAAAAATACCTCAATTCGTCGCACGAATTGAGAAATAGACAAAAAGTAGTCGGTTGAGTAAACAAAATGTGACCGACGACGAGCACATCGAGTTTTCAGCGCGCGCTTTGATAACTATTTTCCAAGTAAGAGAAAGAGCACTCAAAGTACTTATGGCAGTATTTATTTTGGTCGCGATCGCCAGGTGAATCACGTGCGCGATAGATACACTCACTAAAGGAAATAGCCAATAAATAAAATATTTCCTATAACATTAATTAGCTTAGAGCTCCTGCTCTACCTACTATAGCTAGCACAATACACGTTAGACCTTTCCTTTCGAATTTCGTCCATCGTGTACTGTGCTGTAGAGAGGATATCAATAATAAATACGATGTATAATCTGGAAAAAGCATCCTCTATCTGCATATCTCTTAGATATAATAGTATTGATGTATCAGCCAATAACGTTTTCCTTTATAATAATGAGATAGGGGATTTTTACTACTAGTAGTTTAATGAGCTTAGTTTATTGTCGACGTTTTCGGTCTTGCTTTGTGTACAATCAATTTTCTTCAGAGCCAAGTTTGGGGAAAATGCGAGACTTTTTGGTCGACGCCATCATTATGTACAATACTATATGTTCTGCGAACAAAAACATAATAGTGCTATTTTCGTATGATTCTGAAATCTATGATTCGATTCATAATCATAATCAATTAGTTCCATTATAAAAGAAGTAGGTTTACAGTAGAACTATCTATTATCCCTTCCAGATATTTATCTCTATTCGTCGTCATCATCACCGTTTCTATCTAGGTAGAAGTTTCAAATAAAATTTCAGCACGCGATAGATCTTTTCGTATATCAACCCATTTGTCTGAAGATTCTGGAACATCGGAAAGTTTTTCTATTGCTGCATTGATAACTGATTGCAATCCGTCTAAATTCATCAAACCGAGTTGAACTGCATCAACAGCAGCTCCAACATATGTCCGAAAGAAAACAATAGGTCTTCCATTAATAAATTTCGGTGCAGGGATTATTGGTGATATATCTGCCTGATCTGTAACTACATGTAAAAACACAGCTTTGACAACTTCTGGATATTCCCTTACCATAGTTTCACCTGCCTCCTGATCTAATTCTCCTACATCCCCAACGTAAATATACTTTTTTCAGCAGCGGTAGCAAAACATCAAAATAGGATAAATAGGATGAAAAAAAAACGATGGAATAAAGGTAAGTCAAGTGAGTTCTTCTTTTTGTTCTAAAATTAAGTTCTGCATACTATTATCATTATCATCGATATCACGTAACTTACCTGGAATATCACACCGGCCGGATCTTGTTGTATCAATCGTTCAAAATTAGCAAACTTTCGAAGACCTTTTCGATCTTGGATGATCCATTCCGCGACGCTACCATATAATACAGGACCAATCTGAAATAAAAAATATGGCAAATAACGGTTTGAAAAAGAAAGTAATCATCGCGACAATTAATTACGAAAAAGGTTAGAAAGAAGAAAGAATAATACACATTTTTAATGATGATTATGAGAGAGAGACATAATGTTCGTCAACCAACCAACCAACCAACTCGAATTGTAAACTGGATGGGTACATTGCTAACAAAAATTTAATGATATCACGTATGTACGTACCCCCCAACCTTCAATACCAGCTTTTTCTCCTGCACTACGTAATGCAATTGCTAATTTACTACCATCTTTAATTTCTAATGCAGCTTTAAATTCTTCAGCTCGTGCTGTTAATATAGCAATTTTTGCTGGATAATTCGAATCTTGCTGTGGTAATTTATATAAAGATAATTGTAACATGAATTCTGCCACACCAGGATAAAAATCACCACGGTCATATTGTACATCAATTCCTCCCAATGCAACCCCACCAACATTAACCCCACCACTACTTTTTAATGTATCATCAACATCTGATATAACTTGTGTAAATCGTTGTTGGGTAGTTGGTGCTGTTCTTATTGTATCTATCGAAACATCCATTCGAAGCTCAGTAGATGATGTCGTTCGAGACGTCGTGATACGTGTATGAATAGTATGTGGAACGAAGAAGTTGGTGTTGCATTTCTGCTGCAATGATAAAGCATATAGCATTTGGACCAACAATAACATAATAACCATTATCCTAACTGGTAATTGTAGATACCATCGAAAAGAAGAAGAAGACGAAGAAATATTATACGTCATCATTTTTTTTATTTTATTTCTTCTCTTCTCTTCTCTTCTCTTCTCTTCGATATAATATAATATATATTCAATATTGTACGTCAACGTCAACGTCGAAGAATCAATCAATCAATCCATCGATGTCACACAAAAAAAAATATTTCCCGTTTATGATTATTGTATTAGCAGCACAGTGTAGTATCAATATTGTCTTTCCGCAAACTAGATAATCAACTAGTCTCGTTGTTTTTACTTTCTTTGTGCATGTGTCGTATGCTTGACACGGCAATGACACATCAATACGGTAGAGTAGACAATTATTTGACTTCGTATATTTTTCATGATTAATAAAAAATACTTTAAAACAAAACAAAATAGATTCAAGATTTCCGTACACTCGACTATCACGTACGAAAACAGACCGACAACGACAAAAAAGCACAACTCATTAACACATTTCATCATCGACAACGACACAACGACAACAAATCGTTCCATTCGAGTTCAATAAAAAGCTACAACAACTGGCGTGCCATTGAACATCGAGAAAAGAAATAATTATAATAAGAATTTGGCTGAATAGAAGCTGTCCTCTCTCTCGCCTCTTCACATAACATAGAGCAAAAGCAATACCAATACCAATAGCAATAACGATGAACGTGGTTCGAAATTTAATACGACCATCTCTGTCGAATACAGGATTACTCAAGAATCCGTTTCAGGCGTTGGCGACGAACAGTAGTAGTCAATCACTATTATTTAATCAACAACAACAACAACAACAGTCTCATCAGAATCAACAACAAATTCGTTTCATATCGGCGAAATATATTTCAAAAGCAGCAAGAAAACGTATGCCATTAACAACAAAACGTGCTGGGAAAGGATTTTATAAAGGAAATGGATCAACAAAAGAAGGTAGATTAAATTCAAAAGCAAAATTTATAACAGATCCAAGAAAGCAAGTTGAATTGGTTGTTCCTGACTTAGAAGGTTTTACAGTAAGTTTCAAGTTGTTTTGTTTATATATAATATATTGACATATATATATATTATGCATGTGTATGTGTGTCTCCCTTTTTTTTTTGCTAATGGTCTGATGTCTTGCGACTTCATTGAATTCGACGATTTATTTCTCATTTTATTTCAATTTATTTTCCCTGATTTTTGTCGTTTTATAATATTATCATGATTGATTCAATAATTTACACACAGTTAAAGGCATATATTGCTAGAACAGCATCAAAGATCGCCCCTGAATTACGACGACGACCGGGACAAGTCTAAAAGTTACGGTAGTTAGTTTTAGTGGTGCATTCGCTAAAAAAAGTTTTCATCGTTCGCTGTGTACCTTTTTTGTTATCATACCGGTATTGCCATCACATGCGAAAATATAATTTGTATGCTACAAAAAAGTACTACTGTGCGTGGAGACGAGAAGAAATCGGATAATTAACTTACAGTAGTTGTTGTGAATATATACCACTGAATACTTGGATAGTATTTCTTTTGAAGTACTAGTAGCGCAGGAACAATGATAACAATTATTAGGGACAACTAATAACGCCAGATATTTAATACAGGTAGTTTGATCTTTTAAATCAAGTCCTTGCACTTACTTATATATTACACTCTAGATCAACTACTAGACTAGAGTACTTCGTAGTAGACTAGATTGACTAGATAGAAAAAATATACGTTAGTCTGCCATATTTTGAATAGTACTAAGTAGGTATTCTAGTTGTAAAAAGGAAGTAAGCCATCACAAGATGCCGATGGGGGAAATCTTGACATGGATACAAAATGCAAACTTGGAACCATCTACAATTTGCACAACAAAGGATCATAAGTACTAACCAACCAAGATATAAAAGATATTGTACTTACTGCTCAAATGGAACAGCTTCTTACATTGGTTAAGTGTATATTATATTGTTGTTCCATATATTAAACAATTGTAGTAAAATGGCATTGATCTTTTGACTTTGGCTAAAAGGATCGTCATAATAATGCAATAAATATATATATTTACTACTGCAATTAATAGTGTAGATACAATGGATGGTGATATATGTGGTAGTGTAGTGTAGTGTTATTAATGAAATCATACAAACAATGCATTATCATCAAACCAAATCACCTATATATGACTCGGCAGTTAATAAAGAATAAATATGTAAATGAATAATGCATTCTGACTTAATTTAATAGTACCTTGCTGACAATTGGTGGATGAAGGTACTTCAACAACTTCCTCCAAGGAAGGCTGAAGAACTAAATTGGAAAATCTATAATTACAAATTTATCTGAACCCAAGATGGTTGAAAATAATATTAATCCTTAGCAATAAATTTACGAGTGCTTTCTTTTGAATGAACCAGCAGCAGCAGCCAATGAAATACATCAATTGTTCGATAATAAACTGCACTGGTCAGCTAATAGGTTTCAAACCACAATCAAACACAATACTACTACTTGGACATTCCCACCAAGTCCTTAGCTGGGGTATTCAATGAGGTCCTTGCCAAGTACTTGATGATTTTCATCTTTGTTGATTGTGACTTGTTTCTTCACTTTATTAACAATTATTTAAACTACCAATGGTCTAAAGTATGGTCACAATGAGACCGGATCACTGCAGATAATCAAATGCAGCAACAACAACAACAACAACAACATGATGTGGGATGACCAATGGAGCTTGCATCGGTTCTTGCTCGATAATAGCTATATTATCATTCGCACCAATATTTATGGAGGCATAATACAATGGGGCGCAGCATCCTTGGGCATCACCACAGATAAAATCAGAAAAATGCAACAACAACAACAAGATGTGGGATGACCAATTGAGCGGAGCTTGCATCGGTTCTTGCTTGATATAATGATAATATTATTATCATTCGCACAATATTTATGGAGTCACATTGCTGTGTGGGCTTTTTGCTTTTTGAAAGTTTTAGTAATATTTTTCTATGACTTTGCTTTGTTAATTGTTTCCGGCAAAGTGTTCCGGCGCGTCGTACATCACTGCCTATTGAGCTTAACTATAAAATTTCTCAAACCCGGGCTGAGGGAAAATTCGGTGATGACTACAATTTTTAGTAAATGTTGAGGATTTTTTATGCATACATTGTATTCAAAGAGAGTATACCGATGCTAATTTATTATTTATTATTTGAGAAAAAGGAGCATCTTCAAAGACAAACCTGAAATGACGCTTCTCTCGATTTCTTCGAACGCCAATGCTGAATAATGTCACGTATGTCCAAATGTATAAACGACGAACGTTACATATCACTACCGGTAATAGTAAAGTGCGACAATAAATATACCTTTCAATTCTACGATACATTCTTCATTCTAGCTATTCTATTCCATTAAAAAAAAATACACCTAATTTGATAATCAAAAACGATATACAATTGTTGCGAGAAGATCATGATCATGGCGGAGGGTGAACACAACCAACAACGTCGTCATTATTTCAATGCATCCACTGCTACTGCTACAATCGATTATGATGTTGACGAAGAAGGAATCGAGCAGATCGTCCTACGGATGAGACAAAAGGAAACCACCTTATACCATAACAACTGTAAAGAACGCCGGGATATTGCCCATAATGAGCTTGTGGCATTATGGAGACGGATGCTGGTGGAGTGGATGTATTGTGTTGTGGAATGTTGCCATTTACAACAACATTCTGTTGCTGCCGCAGTTTATTTTTTGGACGTTGCAATTTTACGAGGTATGTGCAAGTCCAGAGAGGAACACCAACTCGCGGCTGCCACGGCCTTGCAAATGAGTCTGAAGACATTCGATACGGCAGTCATCAAGTTAGACAAGCTAGTCAAACTTGGTCGTGGTCAATTTACAGAAAACGAAGTTACTGATATGGAGATGAAAATTATAACATGTCTCAACTGGCACTTACACCCACCGACTATATACTGTTTTTTGCGGCAGTATGAGCTGTTGATACCAACAGAAATCACTGACTCCACCAGGAAATTGATTGACGATGTGACAAGACTGATTGCGGAGGAATCTATATTAGACGAACGTTTTATTCGATTTCCTCCAAGCTATCAAGGCTATTCTGCCATACTGGTCGCTTTAGATTTGATTCCTGATGAAAACTTTCCCGATCACCTCAAAAATCATTTCACAACGCACATGTTAACCGTGGCCAAAATTGACAGCAATTCGACGCCAATATTGAAATTGAAGAAAAGATTTCATAAAACTCTTAAACGCAGCAACAAACTTCAAGAAATTGCGGCAAACACAAACAATACGAATGTTCGCAATAGAATCCTCAACGACGTCAAAAACTGCTCCAAAAATTCAAGAGACGGTATTAAGGGTACACAGCATCATTCGCCTCGAGACGTAAAAGGTCAAATATGATGACATGCGCTTGATGATTCGTTTTTCCTCGATTCCATTAGATTGCATATACAGACAAGGGGGCTCCATTATCGTTGCTTGACAGCACTAAAAAAAGTAACGAAAATAGAATAACGAAGCTATTTAGATTCCATTAGATTGCATATGCCTGTACCAAAAAAAAGGCTTCATGTATCGTTGTTTGGCAGCACTAAAGAAATAACGAAAATAGAAAAACATAGAATAATGAGGCTGTTTATTAGCTGTATGGCCTCTTCAAATGCAACATAAAACAAAAATAAAAGATAATACATGTACATAAAACGCAATTGTAGTCACACTATAATCCATAAAGATTGATCACAATGAATGATATGGCCCTTGTTAAATCGTAATTCAGTCAGTAGATTTAATATTAATACCTGCTATAGTCATATTCTTTAGTGAGATTTGCCGTCATTACTGCTGTATATGATATCAGCAATCAAGCCTGGAAACAACTTTTTGAAGTTTTTGCAGAAAAGTATGTTCTCGCGTCTGGCCGTCCATGACCATTTCACGCGCGCCATATTGACAGATAGATTTTTTTTCTCGCAAATTGCAAATTTTTAGTTGTGTAAACCAGACTAGCTAATAATAGTATCGGCAATTCATAACTCATCCACTTGCAACGCTACAATCATGCCATCCTCCTGTCCGGGTAAATCTCTTACACTAACGGGATGCTTCCTTGCGGGTGTAACTTCAGCCGCTGTCGTTGGATGGCTCCTTGATCGACGACGACAAAACCAGCGAGATCAAAAATCGTCGTCTACTTCTTCTAGCAGCAATGATACCGATTTTTCTTCTTCTTCTTCTTCTGTCACCGTCCCTGAACATATGCGTCAAGAGCAGCTATCAAGACATGCGCTCTACTTTGGAAACGAAAATATGGACTTAATCCGGTCGTCCAATGTTTGTGTCATTGGGTTAGGGGGCGTTGGATCTCATTGTGCTATGATGTTAGCGCGTGGAGGAGTAGAATATCTTAGACTTATCGACTTTGATCAAGTCACACTATCTAGCTTGAACCGACATGCTTGTGCAACGTTGAAAGATGTTGGCATTTCAAAGGTCGAAAGTGTCAAAAAAGTGTGTTTAGAACTTGGTCTTAAAGATGAAAATATTGACGATCGTGTCGAAATGTACAACACCGAGACGGGACCGACTCTATTGTCCACAGCGACAATTCCCACTAAGGAAGGAGAAGAAGACAACAAAGAACAGAAATGGGACGTTGTCATCGACTGTATCGACGATGTTCCTACTAAGGCGGCACTCTTGGCGTATTGCATAAAAAATAAAATTCGAGTTCTTTCGTGTATGGGTGCGGGGGGGAAAAGTGATATGACCCGTCTGCACATCTCCGATTTGCAAACCGCAGCAAAAGATCCTCTAGCTAGCAAATTACGTCAAACGATGAAAAAGAATATGAAAAAACTTCGAGCAGAACAAGAAGCAAATGGTACCGGCGGCGAGAAAAAAAGCAACGACGAAGACTACGACGAAAATTCGTATCTTGAGGACATGGATCAACTCACGATTATTTACAGCTCCGAAAAGACCGTCGCCAAGTTGGCCGACTTCACCGATGAACAAAAGGCCGAACGTGACAAATCGCAATTTGGTGCCGTGGATGGGATGAGAATTCGAGTCTTACCTGTGCTTGGTCCATTGCCCGCCATCATGGGACAGGTACGTTTCCAATAGTATATTATTGTTTAATTTCATTTTTCTATTCTACAAGTTTGCTCGATTGACTGATTCGTTCTTCTTTCTCGCAACAATATGTCCTCTTCTCATCAATGGTAAAGTCGTTGGCGGCAATGACCTTATGCGAGCTAGGAAAAAAGCCGATTAGCCAACCTGTTACTGGGGGTAAGTTTATCGCATATTGAATCAGTGGTTCGTTTTTGATGTATAATACAGTATCCGACTAACAATTTTCTCTTTTTTTGTGATAACAGAACGTGTGGGGCGAAATGTTAGACATAAAGTATATCAACACTTGACGAGTCGAGAACACAAGATAAAGACCGGAAAAATTGTGCCTGTTGATAGTGTTTCGTACACGGGGCCGGTGGAGATTGACAGTGACGATGTTGAATATTTGTATGGTGTATGGAGAAATAGATGTGCCATCACGGGTGCAAGATTGGGATGTGTCCTTGCTTTGGCTCGATGGGACACATCAAAACCAGCAACAGCTGACAATCTAGTCTTGATGAGCTCCCACGCCCTAAAGGATTATGATACCTTAGGGAAAAGTTCAATCAAATCTTCTATACAGGAGCGCATCGAAAGTCGTTTAGCGATATGCCGAGATCTGAATTGTGATGCATGATAATCGTTCCTTTTTTTTTGAAATATTAAATACTACTAGGCCCTGAGTGCGTGATGACTACGCGTAGCATAATACAGTCGAAAATCATTACTGAACTTTCTAAGGATAATAATTAGAAATTGCTATTATTTAGTTTACTAAGGAAATTTAAGTAGATGAAGCTATAATAAAAAAAGGGATTTGCAAAAGATTATCTGTGCTAAAATAGAAAGCACTAAACCAGAGTAGTAATAAAAAGATTATCTATCAGTATCTGAATATTCGGATTTCTTTCGACTACGGTACTTCTTGTGACTTTTCTTCGAATCTTTCTTCTTACGTTTGTGACGACGACGTTTTGTATCATCATCATCATCATCATCATCATCATCATCGTCGTCGTCTGTATAATGATTCCGTCTCCTTCGTTTTTTGTGGTGCCGATATGAATCATTATTATCATCATCATCATCATCTTTATTTTCGCTATTATCCGATTTCGGTGGTAGCCGTTGTATGGTTGTTGAAGACGGAGGACTGAAAGTTGGTTCTTCCTGCAAATTACTATTCTTCGATGTTTGTGGTTTTTTTTCATGTGGTGAATTTGTCTTTATAATGTTTGACTCTTTTTCATGTTCATGTTCAGAGTTGATTGGTATTTGCGCAGGCGTCGATATTTTTGACGATGAAGATGACAATAGCGACGACGATGACGACGAAGAAGATGTATCGTATCGACGACTCTTTCGTTTTCTGTGTTTCTTTTCTTTCCGATGACTACGTTTACGTTTTTTATGACGTTTCTTACCTTTTTTCTTCTTCTTTGATCGACTGGACTTGCGATAGCTGCTTTCGAATTCATCATCATCATTATCATTCTTGTTGTCGTCGTCGTTGTTGTTGTTATTGTTGTTAATGTTGTTGTATTCGTCGTCCTGCGGAGGATCCAACAATGCACGTTCCATTAATGCATCCTGATACGCAGATGATTTTCTTGTAATTATATCCTTTTGTTTATTATTGTTATTAGCTAGAATTATGGCGAGACGTTGTTTCGATGATTCTTGTTCTGATTGCAACATGATCGGTTGTCGTTGTTGTCGTCGTAGTCGTTTATCTTGTAGGGTTGTTATATATTGTTGTACTTCTACATTATTCGGATCTACATCTAATGCATTCTTTAATATCCGTTCTGCCTTGTAATAACTTTCAGTCTTGCTCTTCATAAGAAGTTTTGCATATCCGATTAGTGATTGAAGGTGATTAGGTACCAGTTCTAAGGCTTGTTTATACAACGTTTTTGCCTTAATAAGATCTACAGCAGCAACATCAATGGATCCTGATCCAGACGACGACGATGATACAATAGCCTCTGCCTCACGGCATTTATCGTTGGCGAATTCGATATTTTGTTGCCGTCTTAGATCCAGATATGAGATAGATGGGAATGATTGAAATATTGTTTTTGTTGTTGAATTCGCTTCATCGCCATCAATACAAGTAACTGGGGTTTCGTATCGAATCCTCCAAGGAAGAAACGAAAGAGATGATTCGTTGCTGGCAATATCCTGTTTATTATGTGATAGTAAAAGATCATCTATTCGTGGTTGTGGAAAGTACAACCGATTCGAGAGTTCCAACAAATATCTACTGTCGTTGCCGTTGCCGTTGCCGTTATCGTCGTCGACATCCCTTGGTTGCTCCATCGCATTTCTATATATATATATCTGTTTTATCTAGTAGTAGTGCTCACGCCACGAACGAGAATACTTTCGAAAGTTTACTTCAGCTTCCAATTCTACCATGTCTATTTGAAAATGCTTCGTAACAGCATCATTATGGTCGACAATAATCATTTCATAGACTTTTTTATTTGTTTTGTAAAAAAATTGTATTACGTATATTTTTGATTTTTGAGATCTCATTTTACAAAGGGGGGGGGATGAGGGAATTTTAAAATTTAATATTGGTTTTTCTTCAATTTTAAATTGTTATTTTTTTTCTATGCCGTTTATTATATTGCTGTTCGATCGTCTTTGATTTTTGAAGTTTATTGTTTATATTCTTGAAGGAAGCAAAAAGCATTACATATAATATGTTGTCATGCATCTTCAACTCGCGGTGTATTGATCATCATTCATCATAATATATTGAATATATTAATTGCTATCAGCACACATGTCTAGCTTAGCCGCAACACAGAGCGATGGGTACTATTTGCCCCCGGAATACTATGAGAGTGGTGCATATCTAAAACAGACCAGGAATCAATATGCCGCCAGTAAAAATAACAACAATAACGGCGACGGTACGATCGACAAGAAAATAAAAACTGGACACAATCAATGGCTCAAACATGGAATCGTCCGATTCGTATTGCAAGAGAAGGTAAGGAAAGATAAATATTAGTTTTTTGTTTGTTTGAAAGAAGAAGAAAAAAAATCGTTCAACTTAATTTTCTCTTTTCCTCTCTATAAAATATTTCATCTAATATATATATATATTGTTGTCTGTTTGTATTATTGTTGATCATGAAAATATTATTATCATACAGTGTATTTGTTTGGGTCCATGTCGGCAGTCAGTAGGACGAGGAACAAGATACAACGCAAAAAAAAAAACGACTGATCAATTACATCTTACAACAAAAATCTATGAATTCCAGTTAAAATGTCGAAACTGTCAACAGTACGTACAAAATCTAGTTTTTGAATTGTAGTTTTACTTCGTGTTATATATCTTTCATTAATAATGATAATAATATCCCGTACGTTGCACTAAAATGATCTACATCTCGTCTCTATCTTTTTCTGTTTTCCACATTCTTTTACCTTTCAGTCCTTGGGTGATTCGAACAAATCCACAAGAAGAAGGTTTCGATTATGTGTGTGGTGTCAAACGTCAAGCGGGTCAAGAAATGAACATAATAACAGATCCGAATGCTTCACATAGCACAAATAATACAGCAGATCATAAAGGAAATACTAGTAATAACATATCGAAATCATCTTTAGATAAACTTGAATCAGACGTCAGTGAAAAGATGAAAAAAAAGACAGATATTGAAGAATTAGAACAAATACGTAAGCTTAACGATGTATCTGCATCGGTGAATGATGCTGATACTAACGCCACTATCCGAAAGTCCTTTCGTATAGAAAGGAAAGAAAAACGAAGACAAGTACAAGATGCTACAGAAAAGGGATGGAGAGATGGAATGCAACTTTTACCATCAAACGATAATGATACCATTGCCGCAAACGACAATTGCTATGGACGACCGAATATAGATGAAAAGCATAGACTTTCTTCTGTGAGGAAGTCTTCGATATTTTCTTCGCCTGCTGGCAGAAATAGGCGTGGTGGTAGCAAGCGTCGCCAAAGGAAAACGCAACCAAAACAGCAACGACCAGATGCTGTTGTTTCCAATAATAAGGCAACGATTCATGTGACGGATGAGGTTGTTTCCTCCTTGAACGCTACTAATAAAACAGAAGAGAAATCGGTCAAAAAGAAGACTCTGCAACTGAGAATAGGGAAATCTGGTCTGTCCATCCTTGAGAAAGAAGAATCAGTTGATGATAACGTAAAAAATACCTCGTCATCCGCTGTCATCTCAATAAAAAAAGAGCCAACGCCCTCGTTTTTAGAAATGATGACTGCGTACGGTTCGGATTCGGATTAAGACAGCACGAGCTAGAAAATTATACCACTAAGATTGATGGGGAAGGGACGTATTGAATTGTAGATAATTAATCCAGCCAATAATTAGAACAAATGCGTTAATAAAACAATCAAGTAATAACGAAAGCTAATTGTTTACTTTCCAATTTAACGATAGTGATTTCTATTTTATTTTCATTTCGTACTACAAGTGTCACTAGTTTTAGACAAAACATAGTACAATGCACCAGAATGTATTTTTGCCTTACAGATTATTCAGTTTTCTATATAGTTCTAGATATTATTATTTTTGTACGCAAACACTCATTATATATATATTTAATGTTATTTTATTTTTCAAAAGAAGAAACTGATATAATGATGAAAAGCTGGCACCAGATCTATATTGTATTAAGTAGTATTTTACAACAGCATAATGTGATAGAATGATTGATGATATTATGACCCCAAAAATTATTATTGCATTTACTCACGATCGTTTTGTGTATTCCATTTAACTTTGCATCATTGCCTTGAATTCATCAAAACTAATTTCTCCATCACCATTCACGTCGACTTCGTCCATCATAGCATCAACTTCTGCCTCAGTTAATGCCTGTCCGAGTTTCTTCATAAGTCTCTTTAATTCTTTACGGTCAATGGAACCACTACCATCACTATCAAAGACAGCAAATGCATCTCTTAATTCCTTTTCGGGGTCACTTTCACAACGTGACTTCATTAAAATAAGAAATTCTTCAAAATCAATTTCTTTATCACCATTATCATCAACGGAACTGATCATTTCTGTTAACTCAGCCTCGGTTGGATTCTGTCCGAGTTTACGCATGACCTGCCTGATTTCGTTGAGTTCAATTGTGCCTTTTTTTAATGGAACGGAAGTTTATTATTAATATTATAGACGGGACAAGGATGCATATAAAAAAAGAGAGAGCAGTGGTTGGTTAGATCCACAATCAATCACAAGCCTTAATCAATACTAACTAAGGAAGTTATAATACATCGTATTTCGAGAACAGATGATTATGTTGCTAAAGAAGAAGAAAAAAAAAACTCGAAATGACGTCGTCGTACGAATCTTCATTAATTTTTATTACGGTTTTCGCTCAAACATAACAACGCGGCGAAACTAAACTTACCATCTCCATTGATGTCGAACATGGCAAACGCCTCCTTGAGGTCAGCAACCTGATCTTCTGTTAAATCTTTATCTGCCATCTTGATGTAGTATGATGTTTCCTTTTTACTTGAGTTTTGAATGGCGTATGTACAGTAAATAATCCTGTTCTTATTTTTGCTTTCTATGATTGACAATAATTCTTATTACGACTGTTATTACGTTGTCAATAACATCAAAAACAGAGAACAAGGCTTTTTCTTGCGCCTTAAACTTCGTGTTATTCTGGTGAAGTATTTTTAGGGCGCATGAGGTTTACGTGCATTTTTTTACTCACCAATGTCGTCTTCCAAAAGGAGACATAATAGTAACTCTACTACTTTTGAATAATATACTGTACGGTCTTAAGTATCTCTTGGATAAGGGGGTAATATCCCCCTTTAATCAAGATTATCACTCCCGCCCCCGAATCAAGACATTTGACAACGCAAAAAGCTTCAATAATTCAAACAAATTCCGAATTCCGACACGAACGACGATGACATTATAAAGATCCAATCAATAGATCTTGGCTTAACCGTATGAACCGTATGAACAATAGAAATGCGATACAATAATTTGATATGATTTGCATATAATATAATATAATATAATATAATATAATATAATA
>Ga0115007_10000756_pt1 | contig 21325 bp, 18 predicted proteins | sample ArcOceMetagenome_2_FD_87166 | JGI IMG/M metagenome (GOLD analysis project Ga0115007, IMG submission 87166) | Marine eukaryotic phytoplankton communities from Arctic Ocean - Arctic Ocean ARC135M Metagenome | ecosystem: Environmental > Aquatic > Marine > Oceanic | place: Arctic Ocean | collected...
ATTACTCAGCGACTGCAACATTGATGGGCTACTGGTATTTGCTACATACGGTGCCACCGCAGCTAAGTTGGCAGTCCGTTCGGCAAGCGCAAGAGATCGAGAAATATTAGGGAGAGCTTGGCGTTCAAATTCATTAAGCGCCGTTGCCGTATTATCCAGACCAATCCAGCCGACCAATGCCAGCACCATGGTAGAACCTGCCAAAATAGTAAACGCCAACATTAAGCGCATCCGCGCTTTCATCCCTCGTAAAGGATGGTACTGGCGTAACCGTTTTAATAAGGCTAACACTGGATAACAGTCGCGTTAAAAATATAGCCGATACCTCGTTCTGTACGGATATAGGTTGGCTGTCGTGGGTTGGGTTCGATCTTACGGCGCAAACGTAAGATCAGCACATCAATCGTGCGATCAAATACATCCGTATTCATACCCCGTGTCGCTTCTAATAGCTGATCGCGACTAAAAGCGCGATTCGGTGAGCGCACTAATGCTTCTAACAGTGCAAACTCACCATAGGTAAGGGACTCAGATTCGCCATCCGGGCGTAACAACTCACGGCCCGTAAGATCCAACACCCAACCATCAAAACTTAAACGCTCATGGCTATAGTTATCATCTTTACGCGCGACTGGTTTACTTAACTGAGTGGTCCGGCGCAACATGGCCCTGACACGTGCCAATAACTCACGGTTATTAAAGGGCTTCATCAGAAAGTCGTCGGCCGCTAATTCAAGACCTAAGATCCGGTCAGTTTCGTCCCCTTTACCCGTTAACATCATAATGGGAATACTAGAGCTCTCGCGCAATTCCCGCGCGAGCAACATGCCATCTTCCCCTTTCAAGCGAAGATCTAGGATCACCAATGAATAAGCGCCCCCTTGTAATGCATGTCGCATCCCTTGACCGTCGGCGACAGTGAATACATCGTAGCCGCTGTCTTCGAACAGGTCTTGAAGTAACTCCCGCATGTCGGCTTCATCATCCACGACAAGAATACGTTGCCGTACTGATTCGCTCATGCCCCTCTCCTTTTTATTTTTCCTGCCATTATTTTTGCTTGTTAATAGCACAATCCTAAATACAGACTATTTCAATTGTTACAAAAGTCTACTTTTTGGTTCATTGAATATTTATTTCGTTCAGGCTCAATGGAGTATTTGCTTAATTCGTTTGAGCGGTTCTAGAATCTGATCCTACGTAAGAATAACAATAAAACGACCTCGTCGTTCATTCACGGAGACAACATGAAAAAGGTAATCGCCTTCGGTGAAGCATTAATTGATATGCTTTCTACGAGTTATACCGATGATTTAAACAATACACATGAGGCCTTTATCAAGTTTCCTGGTGGAGCGCCGGCTAATGTGGCCGCCGCCGTCGGTAAACTGGGCGCACCAAGTTATTTTGTCGGTAAAGTAGGCCAAGATATGTTTGGTGATTTTTTAATCAAATCGCTTCAGCAATCCAATGTAAACACCCGTTACATGCTGCAAACAACCGAAGCGAAAACCGCCTTGGCCTTTGTCTCGCTCGATAGCGAAGGCGAACGTAGCTTTGAGTTTTACCGCAACCCATCTGCTGATCTTTTATTCCGCACCGACGAATTTAAATCTGAGTGGTTTACAGAAGCAGGGCTATTCCACTTTTGCTCCAACACGCTGACTGAATCTGGCATACGTGATGTAACGATCGCAGGCATTCGTAAAGCACACGAGGCAGGCTTCCTCATTAGCTTTGACGTTAATCTACGTCATAACCTGTGGCCCGCTGACGAAGATGCTTACACCGCCGTATGGCGCTGTATGCCACACGTTGATATGTTGAAGGTCTGCATCGAAGAGCTGGATTATCTCTGCCGAGGTGAAGCGCATGACGATGTGATCCAGCGTATCCTGAGCAATGGTACGTCTGTCATTTTAGTCACAGACGGTGGCCAACCATTACGCTACTACACGCTCGCCGGCCAAGGTGAAGTTGTACCACCAAGAGTAAAGATGGTCGATAGCACCGCTGCTGGCGATTCATTTGTCGGTGGCCTTCTATACTCGTTGGCCGAACAAAACATTGACCGCAGCGCATTAGTCGAGATGTGCAAAACCCCCGACGCTCTAATACCCGCCTTACAATTTGCCAGCCGTTGCGGTGCCTTTACCGTCACGAAAAAAGGCGCAATTAATACACTCCCTACGAAAGCGGATATGGATGCGTTTGTTGGCTAATCGCCCCGTTTTAACCCAGCAATAATTAGCTACACTGGCGATCAGTTTAGCTAATTTCTTCTCGCTTACTCCTTTACTCATACATGGCATGCTACCTGCTGTAGTTAATATTTGTAGCTAATGGCTATTGTTTTGTAAGGAGTTGTTAATGACCCGCCTATCACGCCGTAACACCTTGAAATTATTACTGTCTGGCACAACCGCCGTAGTTGCAGGTGTGGTATTAATGCCACGCCAATTATTTGCAGATACGCTCAAACCGGACGCTAACAGTGCACTGATTGTGGTGGATGTTCAGAATTGTTTCGTCCCGGGTGGCACCTTACCAGTCACAGATGGAAAAGCGGTTGTCCCTGTTATTAATAAACTAGCACCGGCGTTCGAGAATATAGTGGTTACCCAAGATTGGCACACCCCCGAACATGCCTCATTTGCATCGAGTTACGATGCAAAAAAACCTTTCGAAACAACCGAGCTAGACTACGGCACACAGGTACTCTGGCCTGATCACTGCGTGCAAGGAACAGACGATGCAGCGCTAGTCGATGAATTAGATTTACCCACGGCCGAACTTATTATTCGTAAAGGCTATCATCAGCATATCGACAGTTACTCAGCTTTTTTTGAAGCCGATCGCAAAACGCCAACAGGCTTACAGGGCTACTTAAAAGAACGGGGTATTACGTCGGTGTACCTTACGGGGTTAGCGACTGATTTCTGTGTTGCCTGGACGGCAATCGATGCCTCTGAGTCAGGCTTCGATGTCTATGTAATAGAAGATGCCTGTCGCGGTATTGACCTTAATGGGTCGCTAGCAAAAGCGTGGGACGCGATGACAAAAGCCGGTGTGAAACGCATTCAATCATTTGATATTACAGCCTAAAAAAAAGCCCCATAACGGGGCTAAAAGTCTACGGTGAGTAGATCTCCTGATACTCATCGAAGCATAACTATCGAGAGTTAACTAAGTGCTTAAACGACCAAAGTAGTCCATTACTTTTGCGCGTAAAACAACATCGCCATATTTACTATCAATATCAAACAGGCTAGCTTCGTGCGGTGCTGAATGGCGATCCCCAACACACTCTCGAACCACAATCGGCCTAAAACCATACTGCATTGCATCAACGGCAGAAGCCCGAATACAGCCGCTAGTAGAACAGCCTAACAACACAACCGTATCGACGCTTAAAGCCGTTAAAGTAGATGACAAACTCGTCCCGAAAAACGCACTGGCATATTGCTTAGTGACTATAAGCTCAGATTCCAGCGGCGCGACTTCATCACAAAACTCCGCATAAGGATTACCCTTCACCATCGCTCTCATCACCGGTGCTTTTTTTACCCATACTCCTCCATCCATATATTCTGAGTGATACAGAATATTCGTATGGATCACAGGAATGCCTCGCGCTCGCGCTTGCTCAATCAGCGGCACTGAGGCGGATACGGCCCCCACGACATCCGGTGCGTACAACGGCGATTCGGGGTCGGTATAGCCCTTCATGAAATCAACCACAATCAGTGCTGGTTTTTGACCAAACCCTATACGGGTATCCCAAACCCCTTCGTAATTCTGCTGAAGATCTGAACTCATACTTCTCTCCTCTTGAAAATACCGTTAGCGATGCTTTAGTACGCTCCGGATAACAACGCACCTGCACCGGGAACAATCGGCTCTAAATCGAGAGCTTTTAACATCGCATACGTTGTCGCCACAGCGGCCGTAACCACAGGTTTTCCAGTCATCGCTTCCACTTTAGCGATGGCAGACAAAGACGGCATTTGTACGCAGGCCGATAAAACGATGACATCGACATTGTCGAGGTTAAGACCCTGAACAATTTCAGGTAAGTGGTCCGGGTTATGACGCGCCACATCCAAGTTATCCGGTATTTCAAGCGCTATATGGTCAAGCACTTCAAAGCCTTCTTCTGCGATGTAGTTCACTACCAACTCCGTTAGTGGTTTCATGTAAGGCGCCACTAGCGCAATACGCTTAGCCTTCATAATATGCAACGCATCGACTAACGCACCGGCACTAGTAATGACCGCTGCATCTGCTCCATTCGCTTGGGTGTGTTGTGTCAAGCGTTGCTCGGATTGACGATGGTAGCCAACACCCATTGCCATGATTGCCACTAAACAGGCATACCCTAAGACATCCACCCGCGCGTCGCTCAACTCCAGAGCACAGCGATCAGATTCAGCATCCATCGCGGCTAACTCTTCTTTGACAACCTTTTTCATGCGCATTCGGCTTGAATGAAACGTAAAGCGGTCTTCTGGAAAACGAGACTGGCGCGCCATCAACATAGCGGGGATTTCGGTTTCCATTGTGGTATTCGAACTCGGTACTATCTGGCCAATTCGGTATAAACGTGACATGACTACTCTCCCTTTATGAGGCCGGCTGCGGCAAGCGCATTAAAAAATCCATCGAAGTCATCCCACGGAATCATGTGCCCAGCATCAGGTACGCGATGGATACTCAGATCCGGAGTCAATTCCAACATTTCCGCCTCATCAGACGGCGCAATAACGCCTCCTTTACCGGCCACCATAAGCACCGTCGGAATGCTCAGTACCGGTAAATCAGCGTGGAAGTCATCGTCATGAAAATCATTAAACGCGCGCACGATAGCGGGTTCATAACAGGTAGGTAACCATTCAGCTCGCAGCTGTCGCTGCTCAAGAGTCCACGTTGGGCAGAACGCGAGCATGTCTTCGGCGGACATTCCAGACAGTGACAGCTGTATAGAGTCAACGTACCACGGCAACTTACTTGGGTAGGCACGGCGATTAGGCCCAGATACAGGAGGATCTACCAACACCGCTGTTGTTACTGCCGTTAAGCCTCGGGTAATGGCACGCACCGCAAAACGCGCTCCCATCGAATGCCCCATCAGGGACACATCCGTCAGGCCAAGCGTCTCAATGAAAGCGCGAATATCATCGGCACAGGTCGTGGGATCATAATCTAACTCGGGTCCTGTTGAAGACAGACCCCGACCTCGAACATCCAGCACATAGGTATCAAAATGCTCACCTAACCGCTCAGCGACAAACCCCCATGTGATAGCAGGGCTGGTAATACCAGGAATAATCACCATTACGGGCTGATCAATACCTTCACGGCCATAACGTAGATAATGCTGCCTGATGCCATTCGCCTGTACATTAGCCCCATATAATAATCGACTCATGCAACCTCCCCTTTTAATGGATCTTTAAGAGGGGCGTCATATAAATCGTAACCAAAACACCACGCCGGATCTTCTTGTGTACGTAACCACGTATTTGCATTCGAGGTGCGTTGAACACGGCTAGCTCGCTCAATACGGTTCGCTTCGTACAGTGCAAATGCGGTTTCGTATTCGGTTAAACCCGCCTCATCCACACAACGCACCAACATCGCGGCATCTTCAATGGCCATACAGGCCCCTTGCGCCATGTGAGGCTTCATCGGATGACACGCATCACCTAAAAGCACCATGCGGTTTTGGCTCCACAACGGCAGCGGATTACGATTTTTTAAGGGCCACTTAGTAATCGAGGTTGATGCGTCTATCAGCGCTTGAACCGTTTCGTGATAACCCGCGAACGCTTCGCGCATTTCATCTTGGCTACTATCAACGAAAGCTTTCGGGCTATTCCACTCGGCTTCAGGTACACCCGTTACGTAATAATATTCATCGCGCTTACCTGTCGTGTAGTAGACCATCATGTGACGGTCTTCTGACCACCATTTAATGCAATCTTCAAAATTAAGATCATATTTCGCTAACTGTTCACCCGTAATCAAGGCCCGATGAGCGACCCATCCGCTATAACTTGGTTCTTCCTTACCGAGTAAGGTTTCACGTACTTTGGAATTAATCCCGTCTGCACCAATCACGAAATCTGCTTTCGCTTCTGTACCATCGGCAAATGTCATGAGCACTTCGTCACCCGTATCGTCAATCGTCTCTAAACTCTTATTGAAGATAACGTCCTGATTATCCAAAGGTGAGAGCATGACATCATGTAGATCGCCACGGTGCACGGTAACGTAAGCAGCCCCATAATTATCTAATGCATATTGGCCTAGAGGGATACGCGACATGTACTCACCTGTTTCGCCATCGCGGCTAAACCAGAAATCCGGATGGGAAGACATTAAGCTGACTTTCTCCTCAATCCCCATTCGGCGAAAAATTTTCATCACGTTTGGACCTATATGAATACCGGCCCCTAAACGACTGAACTCAGGTGCCTGCTCATAAACGGTAACTTGGTAGCCCGCCTGCTTTAACAAAACAGCAACCGCTGCTCCCCCTAGACCGGCTCCAATGACTGCAAAACGTTTTTCACTTTTCATGATAAACCTCAAAAGTTATCCACTTTAACAATGTAATTTGTTCACATATTTATAACGTATACACTATATATGCCAATATTTACTTATTTTCATTTTACCCAACTATTGGCGTGTGCATTGCTATATAAAAGCCATAATACTTACTATATTTTGAATTATGGCGGTATATTCAGCGTATTTTCTGATTTAGTAAGGATAATTTGAAAGTAGATTATTAAAGCGTATGCACTATATTGATACGTTTTTATAGCTGCCGCACCCACTCTGTGCCGAATGGACAGACAAGGAGATAACATGCCCGTTAGTAACAGCCAACTTACACAGATGTTTGAACATGTATTAACGCTGTCAAAAGTGACAGCCAACGAAAGCGTCGCTATTTTGAAAAGCCATTACTCGGATCCACGTACCGTTGCCGCCGCATTTGATGCGGCACAACGCCTTGGTGCCAAGGTATATGGCGTCGAACTGCCCGCGTTTAATGCACCCAAAGCCATGGGAAATGATTTGACCGCGTACTGTGGCGATACGCCCTTAACAGGTAATCCTGCAGCGCAACGCGCGCTGGAAGCCGCCGACCTCATTATTGATACCATGATGCTACTGCACTCACCGGAGCAAGAGCAGATCCTGAAAACAGGAACTCGTATTCTGTTAGCTGTCGAGCCACCTGAAGTATTAGCGAGAATGCTACCGACATTAGACGATAAAACCCGTGTGCAAGCCGCCGAAAAAGTACTCCAAACCGCTAAATCAATGCATATCACATCATCAGCAGGCAGCGACTTTAGAATGGATTTAGGGCAGTACCCTACCGTGACCGAATACGGTTTTGCCGATGAACCCGGTCGCTGGGATCATTGGCCTAGTGGCTTCTTATTTAGCTGGCCAAATGAGGGAAGCGCCAATGGCACACTGGTGATTGATAAAGGCGATATTCTTTTACCGTTTAAGATGTACTGTCGTGAGTCCATTACATTAGAGGTAGAAAACGGCTTCATCATCGGTATTAAAGGCGGGTTTGAAGCGGAATATCTTCGCGATTACATGAAGTATTTTGACGATCCTGAAGTGTACGGTATTTCACATGTTGGCTGGGGTTTGCAGCCACGCGCACAATGGACAGCAATGGGGCTACACGATAAAAACGATGGCATGTGCATGGATGCACGAGCCTTTGATGGTAACTTTTTGTTCTCAACTGGCCCCAACACCGAAGTGGGCGGAACACGTAAAACGCCCTGTCACATGGATATCCCGTTACGAAACTGTACTGTGATCGTTGATGAACTTACCGTTGTCAGTGAGGGCAAGGTCGTCGCTCCACAAGCATCTATCGGTTAACGACTACGCTATTAGGATCAAAAAAAGCCCCCTATGTATGTTGCATTGGGGGCTTTTTGTTTCTCTCTAACTAATTATGAAAAAACGGCTTTTAAACAGACAAGTAACTCCGGCGCACTTCTTCATTTGCGGCCAGATCATCCATGCTCCCTTCATATCGTATGTGTCCATTTTCAAGAACATAAGCGCGATCACACACGAGATTCGCAAATTGTAGATTCTGCTCAGATAGTAAAATGGATAGCCCCTCTCGCTTTAGCGCCATAATCATATTGGCCATTTGCTCAACAATCACGGGAGCCACCCCTTCGGATGGCTCATCAAGCAACACAAGGTATGGATTACCCATCAATGTTCGAGATACCGTGAGCATCTGCTGCTCACCACCGCTCATTTGCCCACCCGGACGTTGTGGCATTTCACCTAGGTTAGGAAATAACCTGAAAAGCTTTTCAGGTGTCCAATGCGGAGCAGACTCTCTTTGGGGCTGGGTTCCGACTTCAAGGTTTTCCATGACGGTTAAATCAGCAAATACCCGACGATCTTCCGGCACAAAGCCCATTCCCATCCGAGAAATGGTATGCGGCTTAGCGTTTTTTATGGATTCCCCCATAAAGTTGACTTCACCTTGGGTACGGCTTAATAAGCCCATCACCGCTTTCATTGTTGTCGACTTACCTGCGCCGTTGCGACCCATGAGAGCAACGACTTCACCGCGCCCAACGTTCAGGTTTACATCAAAAAGGGTGTGTGCTCGGCCATAAAATGCATGTAAACCACTGACCTCTAAAATTGTGTCTTGCATGACGATCTCCTAGGCTGCCTCAAACGATTTACCACTACCGAAATAAACTTCTCGCACCCGCGCATCATTTCGAATCATGTCGCTATCGCCGTCAGCGATCAGTTCACCCCGGGCAAACACCATCATCCTGTCAGCATGTTCAAACACCACATCCATACTGTGTTCGGTAAAGAGTACTGATAAGTTACGATCAACAACCATTTTCTTTACCAACGCTATCAATTGATTACGCTCTCTAGGCGCCATCCCTGCTGTCGGTTCATCCATTAGCAACAAGGTAGGTTCGTGCGCTAACGCCATCGCTAGCTCCACGCGTTTTACATCGCCATAGGCTAAGACACTGCATGCGCGATCCGCTTGATCCGCCATGCCTACCTGCGCTAATAGCGCCATCGCCTCATCGTGATAATAAGAGGTTACAGGCTTCCACCAGCGGTTTAGTTTTTTGTACCGAGAGAGTAATACCATTTGGAGATTTTCCAGCACCGTTAAAGAGCCGAAGGTCGCTGAAATTTGAAAAGTGCGCCCCACACCCGCACGCCAAATTTGACGGGGATGCTTACCCACCAGCTCCACTCCATCCAATTGGATAGAACCGCTATCTGGTTTTAGCTGCCCATTTAACATGTTAAAACACGTCGATTTACCCGCACCATTAGGGCCCAGCAAAGCCAATAGTTGCCCTCGTGGTAGCTCAAAAGAGACATCATTAATGGCTTTAACACCGCCAAACGATTTCGCTATATGTTCAACTTTCAGTAAGCTCATGATGCCTCCTTAACTTTAACAGAAACGGGTTTGAATCCATTGTTCTTTCGCGCAAGCACCCAGTGCCAAAAATGCGTTAACGAACCAACAATGCCGGCAGGGAATACGAGAACGAGGAACAGGATCACCATACCTAACACGGCCTTCCAATACTCCGTTTCGCGGGCAATAGAATCATGTAACCACGTAAAGATGGACGCACCTACAATAGGACCGACCAACGTTTGTACGCCACCTAATAACACCATAACGAGGCCATCAATCGAACGACCTACACCAATAGCCTCCGGTGAAATCCCTCCCTTGGAAAAGGCAAATACCGCACCGGCAATACCACCAAACAAGCCAGCCACAACAAACGCAGCCCACTGTATACGTTTCACATCAATACCAATCGCATCCGCCCGTAAATCCGAGTCGCGACCAGCACGCAATGCCATACCGAACGGTGCAAACAAAATACGCCGTAACACCAGCACTCCCACGAGGGTGATGCCTAAGACGAGGTAATAAAAGGCACCACTTGAGGACAACCAATCCGATGGCCAGACACCAAATAAACCATTACTACCGCCGGTTACGTCATCCCATTGATAGACGATAGACCAGACGATTTGCGCAAAAGCTAACGTAAGCATTGCCAGATAAACGCCACTTAAACGAACCGAGAACCACCCAAATAGTAGAGCGCCTAACACGGCCAATAGCGGACCAAAGATTAACGCTAACTCCATGGGCAGATGCCATGCCGTTACTAATATGGCAGCACCGTAAGCACCTAACCCGAAGTAGGCCGCATGCCCAAATGAATGCATACCGCCCGGCCCCATAATAAAGTGCAGACTCGCCGCAAAAAGAACCGCAATAAAGATCTCAACAAGAATAATCTCAGCATAAGGGAAGCTATCTCGTAAGAAAGGGACAGCCACTAATACCAGCACCAACACACCCGCCGCCCACTTCATCTTCGGGTGAGCACTACGGAGCGGAGCTTCTGCTGTGTGGCTATTCCGCGACGCGGCTTGCGGCTTACCTAGCAAGCCCCACGGTCGTATAACCAAGATGATCGCCATCACTAAAAACTCGACCACCAAGGTTAGTTTTGAGAAAGAGAAATCAATGCCGAATAGCTGCAATGTACCTATCGCGATACACAGTGCTTTAAGTTCAGAAATTAACAATGCGGCTAAAAACGCACCGGGAATGGAACCCATGCCTCCGACAACTACGATAACGAAAGCGGTACCGATCGCTTCCATGTCCAGTGCCAAATTAGCCGGTAAACGAGGCTCTTGCAGTGCGCCGCCCAAACCCGCCAGAAAACACCCTAAAGCAAAGACACTGGTAAATAACCACGCTTGGTTCACGCCCAAGGCAGATACCATTTCACGATCCTGTGTTGCTGCGCGAATCAAGGTTCCCCAACGGGTACGCGTTAATAACAACCACAACAGGCCTAATACAACAGGCCCAATAACAATTAATAACAGGTTATATTCTGGGAATTGTCTGCCTAAAATTTCTATCGAACCATCAAGCCCCGGAGAGCGCGGGCCAAACAAGTCTTCAGGCCCCCACATGAACAAAGTCGCATCTTGAATAATCAAAGCTAATGAGAATGTGGCCAGCAACTGAAACAACTCTGGTGCATGGTAAATGCGCCGTAAAATCGTCATTTCGATAACCGCTCCCACAAGGGCAACAACAACCGCTGACACAATAACCGCTAACCAAAACCCCGGCACAGTTCCACCCATGTGGCTGACCAAGGTATACGACAGATACACGCCCAACATATAAAAAGAGCCATGTGCGAAGTTAACAATCCGTGTCACTCCAAAAATGAGTGATAAGCCCGCGGCCACCAAAAACAATGATGACGCGTCCGCTAACCCATTCAGTAGTTGAACTAACAAACCTGAAAAAGTCATGAGCGTGATCCTTTACGATCTATAAAGAGAAGTACTGCGCACCTCAACATACGTAGCCTGAGGGGCGCCTAATGCTATAAATACTTACGATTACTTAGCTAAACGCAATTTAGCGACTTCTGCATCTGTTGGTTGAACATCCGCACCATCAACATAATAGGCATCAACAAGGGTACCCTTGCCATTAACTAATGCTGTCGTGCCAACGAACGTTCCGAAGGTCGATTGGTTATCTTGTGTACGATAAGTGATCTCACCTAAAGGCGTACCCACTTGTAATCCGCTGAATGCAGTGACTAAATCATCAGTTTTTGCTGATCCCGCTTTCTCTATAGCCGCCGCTATACTTTTGATCGCCGTATAACCAACTACTGAGCCGGCACGTGGATACTCACCGTACTTGTCCTCGTAGGCTTTCTTAAAGACATTGTGTTCAGGTGTTGTGATGCTATTCCATGGATAGCCGGTAACAATCCAGCCTTCTGGTGTTTCAGCTCCTAGAGGGTCTAGATACTCCGGCTCACCCGTTAATAATGAGACAACACTTGTTTCCTTGAATAAGCCGCGTGTATTACCTTCGCGAACAAACTTACCTAAATCAGCACCAAACAGAGCATTAAAAATGCCGTCTGCTTTAGAGTCGGCTAACGCTTGAGTAACCGAACCAGCATCGATTTTACCGAGCGGAGAGGCTTGCTCCTCAACAAACTCAACGCCGGGTTGTGCTTCAGACAGTAACTTTTTGAAGGTAGCAGCTGCCGACTGACCAAACTCATAATTGGGGTACACTAAAGCCCAGCGCTTTTTATTGAGCTTAACGGCTTCAGGCACCAGCATAGCGACTTGCATATAGGTAGATGGGCGCAATCGGTAGGTATACTTATTACCATCTTCCCATACCATTTTATCGGTCAACGGCTCAGCTGCCAGATAAACGATTTTGCGCTGGCGCGCATAATCAGTGAGCGCTAGACCGGTATGAGACAGGAAACCACCGAATAACATGTCGACACGTTCACGTGAGCGAAGCTCTTCCGCTACACGTACAGCATCACCCGGATTCGCATTATCATCGCGGCTAATGACCTCGATAGATTTACCCAACACGCCGCCTGCCGAATTAATTTCCTCAACGGCCATTTCCCAGCCTTTTTTATACGGCTCTAAGAAAGCAGGCATTGCCTTATAACTATTAATTTCGCCTAGCTTGATGGTATCAGCAGCCCAGGTAGGCATCGCTATTAATGAACCTATGACCAGACCACTTTTAATTACGTTCTGAATGACCTTTTTCATCATTACCCTCACCTTGCTGTTTATGCGCTCTTCAGAACGGTTTCTTTAAATACGTTCTTTTAGATGCGAATCAAGAATTTCATGTAGTATTTACTTCATGAAATAATGCAATGATCAGACCAAGATGCAGAGAAGTAACAGAAAAGGCGATTTATGATGGAGTTCGACGTATACGCCATAAAAAAAGAGGCTTTACGCCTCTTCCTTATGATTAGGTAGTGCTTCCGTTTGGATCAACTTTGGCTCATCTTTTTAAGTAAAAATGTTAATGCGACTCGCTCTGCAGGATTAAGATTTCCTAGTGTCGCTTCAGTCACTTGCTTAGCGCAGGGGATCATCCGAGCAACCAAAGCTTCACCACTCTCACTTAATTGAATAACGACCTTACGTTTATCCGTTGGATCTTCTGATAAGTTGATCCATTCCTTTGATTTCAAACGCTCTACCACGCCCCGCATAGTAGCCTGATCAACCGCCGTGGCTTTCACAATATCGGTAATAGAGCAGGTTTTCATTTCTTGGATCGTGCACAATGCGACAAACTGAGGAGCGGTTAAATTAGGCTCACAACTCAACTCTTGAAAAATAGACATGTGCCACTGATAGGCTTTACGCAGCAAATGGCCCACCTGCTCGGAAAAATCATAATCAGACGGATCAAGTGAAGTATTTTGTTTTTCTTCAAGGAATTCGTTCGTACTCACATCTACCTCTATCTTTTTTAGGGCACGGGTAAAAAACTAATCAAAACAGTGCATACATCAATTAATTGCACATTAATAAGGCGAATAAACGGGAATTATCACTAAAACTTACAACGTACACATCACAAAAAAGCGTATACTTTAGATCGGGAAATTCAAGATTGAGACTATAAGCTGCCACTTGAGATGCCCGGATCACGCGATATAAACTTACGATTTGATCATAACAGAGTTCAAAGTGACATCGATAATATGGTCAAGCCAGTGGCTTTGGAATTGAGGGTCTTGAAAATCATGCCCCATAAAGATCGTCAGCGTATGCTGATTAGAGCAATAAAAATAGGTCAACGCCGATATCGTTAGATACAGGTTTCGTAACGAAACATCGTGGCGAAATAATCCAGCTCGCTGACCTTCCTCAAAGACAGGGCGCAGGTTGCTTTGTATATCCCCTGAAATATTTTGTATATTCTCGGATTGGCGTGAATGATGGCCTCGATGCAGGTTCTCATCATTGAGGATCGCCACAAATTCAGGATGTTCTAAATAGTAGGTAAAGGTAAAACGGATAATCGCCTTCAAGGCCTCAACAGGATCCGATAAGTCTAAGTCCAGTGCCTGCTCTGCATCATTAAACGCAAGATATATCGACTCTAAAACCTCTAAAAAAAGTTTCTCTTTATTACCGAAGTAATAGTAGATCATGCGGTCATTAGAGTCGGCTTCTTTCGATATACGATCAATACGGCCACCAGCAAAACCATCCTGAGCAAACACATTAACAGCCGCTTTGAGTATTTTTTCTCGTGTTTCACGGGCTTGCTGGGCTCGTTTTCCTGTCCCTGCTATTTTAGCCGGTACTTGTACGTTATCTAATGTCATAACAGGGTCCATTGTGAATAAATCAGCAGGCCAATTAGCCTTTAATGCGTACCTGGATTAGCACGTATACGCGACGTCCTATCCACTAGATTTGTCCATGCGGGCTGATTCGGTGCATATTTAAAACGTATATACTCTACCAGCTTTGCAACTTGATCGTCGCTTAAACTCTGCGAAAAACTGGGCATAAACCCTAAAGATGCATCCGCTGGTTGCTGCACACCATTCAAAATAACACGCACTAGATTATCAGGCCGATCACTAAAGACGTTGGTATTATTCGCCATTTGAGGGCTTACGCCGAACCAGTCATTGGCTTCTCGGGCCGTGTGGCAACCAGCACAAGCACCTTCAAATAAACGCTCCCCCTCCGATCCGGCTAGATTAGATAAGCGGCTAGATACCGCCGATACTGCTGCTGACATCTGAGGTACTGTTTCGGATTGAGTCACGGGGTCTACATTGAGCGTCGGCACTACACCTTCAATATTGGATAAATAATGTGCTATTGCTTCAATATCCGTATCAGGAAGTTTACCCATCTCTTCAACGACAGGAGCCATCGGTCCCGTCGCCGGGCCATGCTCGACTGAATACCCCGTGCGTAAATAATCGTATAGCGTCTCTTGTGTCCACGCCTTGGGGGCTTTGCTCAACGCAGACAGAGCAGGAGCCTCCCAGCCATCGACATCGCCCCCCCTCAAAAAAGCGGCGCCCGTTTTTTCTGCACCCATAATATTGCGAGGTGAGTGGCAGGCACCGCAATGACCTAACCCGTTAACCAAGTAAGCACCTCGATTCCAAACCGCACTCTGATCCGGTTTGTCTTGGAATTGGGTTCGCCCCAAAAATAAGGTGTTCCAGCCGACCATCAAAGCTCGCACATTAAATGGAAAGCCAAGCGCTGTTTTAGTGGGTTCATAACGTACCGCGGGCCGCGACATGATATAAGCATAAAGCGCCTGCATGTCGCTATCTGACATATTTTGATACGCCGTATAAGGGAATACGGGATAGAGATGGTGACCATCTTGGCTGATACCCTGGCGCATTGCGCGATCAAACGCGGTGAATGACCAGCGCCCTAGCCCGGTCTCTGGGTCAGGTGTTAAGTTAGTGCTATACACGGTGCCAAACGGTGTATCTAAAGGACGGCCACCCGTATTGGGGATACCGCCTTCTGCCGTGTGGCACACAGCGCAGTCCCCGGCCGCAAATACCTTTTCACCTTGAGCAATGGTCGATTGGGCATATAACGAGGTAGCCGGTGCTGTAATGGACGGTATGGCTGGTCGCCACGGAGACAAAACAGCCATCGCTCCTACCACTGACGCGGCACCCGCAAACCACTTACCCAACCCTCTTTTAGGCTTGCTCGGCGGCGGCATGCCCTCTTGCGCTTGTGCATCCAACGCGGCTTTCACTTTATCAGCGGTAAAAGGCGGCTGGCGCATACGCACACCCGTGGCATCAAAAATAGCATTCGCAATCGCCGCAGCACTTGGAACAGAGGCTGACTCACCCGCTCCTTGCGGCGGCTCTTCTGGCTTATCTGCCATCCAGACTTCGATATCAGGCATTTCAGGAAACGTAAGAATAGGATAAGCGCCCCACTCTTTAGCATCGACCGCCGTCTCATTGAACGTGACTTGTTCCTTCATCACGCGGCTTGTCGATTGCAGCACATTGCCTTGGATTTGATGACGCACGCCGTCCGGGTTGATCATCAAGCCGGCATCATGCCCTACAACGACACGCGTAACACTGACCTCTCCCGATTGCGTATCGACTTCGACATCAGCCACCCATGCTGCCCACGCGGCACCAAATCCTGGAAACTTACTGTGTATGTAGCGGGCATACGCAAACCCCCGCCCTTTAACAATCGAGCCTACCGGGGTAGATGGCGTCCAACGCCCCTCTCGTGGGGTCCAGTTCGAACGCTTAACAACGGACTCGACTAATTCAACAGCACGAGGGTCTGTCAAATAACGTAAACGATACTCTACAGGATCAACGCCTGCCGCCTCCGCTAGCTCATCAATGTAAGACTCATGCGCAAAAGTGTTCGGCATCGCCGATACGCCGCGCAACCAGGCCGCCCGGACTATCGGAGCCATATCATTAACGCGCACCCGAATATGATCAAAATGATAAGGCGGAATGCTGGTTCGGTCGCCCATTTCTAACGCAGCAGGAACAGGGTCAACGACGCCCGTCAGTAATAGACCAATCATAGGAGCGCCATTGGACGGGTACGAGGTGGTGAAATCATAAGCGGCTGGGCTGCCGTCTTGATTGATACCTCCATCGACTTCCATCAGCTGAGTCGCCCCTTTAGGCTCCCATAGGTGCTCTTGCTCACGAGTAAGCTGCACACGTACCGGACGACCAACGGCACGCGATAACAAGACCGCATCACCGCACACATCATCCGCACAATTACGCCCGTAACATCCCGAAGCCTCATACCTAATAATCTCAATGAGGCGTTCATCGATATTCAATAAAAAGGCTAAATCAGCACGCAGTAAGTGGGGGTTTTGCGTGCCCGACCATACCGTTACTTTATTCGTACTCACATCCGCAACACCGCACGACGGCCCTATGGACGCATGCATTTGATACGGCCATACATAGGTTCGCTGCAGGCGTTGATCGGCGTTTGCTATTGCATTTTCAACATCGCCTTCATCAAACAAAGTGCGCTGGGTTGAAGGGTTGGCTCTAACCGCATGCTCCAAATCGGTTAAATCAGGCAAGTCCGGATTAGGCTTCCAGTGCACTTTCAGCTCGTTCATAGCCCGAATCGCGTTTTCTTCACGCTCAGCCACGACACCAATGAAATCACCTATAACCTCTATCGCCACGACACCCGGTATGTGATCAATTGAATCACGCTCAACCTCCAATAGACTTTGCCCTACAAACTCACCGCTATCCCGTCCTGCATAGGGTGGTCGAATAACTCGTCCATGCAACATTTCAGGTACACGAATATCATGTACGTAGGTCAGCTCTCCTGTTGCTTTTGCGGGTATGTCAGTTCTTTTAGCCGATTTTCCAACGATTTTATAATCACTGACGGGCTTTAAACTCGCATGTTCATCGACCTGAATAACCGTTTTTTTACCCGCTATCAGCTCGCCGTAACTCACGGTGCGATCCGGGTGGGCGTTGATATAAATATGTCCACCCTTTAGTGCGAGCGTATCGGGTGGGCTTTGTAAGTAATCAGCAGCGGCCAATAGTAAATGGTGGCGCGCCGTAGCCGCGGCTTGTCTCAAAGGAACCGCTGTTATTTGAATGGTCGCACTGGCAATCGTAGCCCCCTGATTAGGAACCTTGCTTGTATCACCTAACTCCATCTTGACCTGATTGACCGCCACATCCAGCTCTTCTGCCACAATCTGCGCGAGAGAGGTACGAATCCCTGTGCCTAAATCAACATGACCATTAAGCGCCGTAATGTCGCCAGAGGGCTCGATCACCAAGAACAACTCCATCTCCGCGGCTTTAGTGTCTTCATCCGGTTTTTGAGCGGGACTTAATGGCGGCGCACTCGGTCTTATAATAAATAAACCTTCTGGCTTAGTAAGAAACAGGTCACTGGGCGATGTGAGTGAGGAAGGAGCAGACATATTACGCGTCCTTATCAGGAAAATGAGTATCAGAGGAAAAGATGACCGAGGCGGCCGTTTCAACTGCTTTGATTATTTCGACATGCGTACCGCAGCGGCATAAGTTAGCTTTCAATGCCTGCTTGATCGATGCACGATCAGGTATTTCGGTACACTGAGATAGAAATGCAGCGGTCGTCATAATCATGCCATTGAGGCAATAACCACATTGTGCCGCTTGCTCGTCTATGAACGCTTGCTGCACAACATGCAAAGAGCCCAGATCGCCTAAGCCTTCTAAGGTAGTAATCTGGCGACCGACTCCAGCACGTACTGGCACAATACAAGAACGCGCGGCTTTACCATCAATATGAATAGTACAAGCGCCACACTCACCTAAACCGCACCCGTATTTTGGGCCATTGAGCTCCCTATCATTACGTAACACATACAGCAAAGGTGTCGACGGGTGGGCAGACACAGTAACAAGCTCACCATTGACGGTTAACTCAACAGACTGATCAGACAAAATGTAGCCTCAGGCGCAGAATTTTATTTAGTTAAGTACTTACTTAATGAAATAAAGCAAGAAAGGCGCCAACCTCGATAATCGACATAAACAACGAATAGTTAGGTTTTTGAAGAAACCATCATGATATAAAAGGAGAAACTGCCCTAGAAAAGAGCAGCAGTGCACATTAGCAGTGCAAACTTCACATATAACCACTTGAAAGTGTAAAGTTGGAGCCTCTATTAAACACTAGGCTCTGTAGAACAGAGCCTTTTAAAACCTACTATTCGCAAGTCTTTGTTTGCTTATAAGAACTATGTTGTAACGTGATTCTCCGCGCGAGCGGCATGCAGTTTTTTATAGCTTTCGATCAAGCGTAAATGACGGTCTAGCCCTTCGAGCTTCATGCTGGTTGGCGTCAGGCCGAAGAACTTCACTTCCCCCATGACTGTCCCGACAACAATATCCATCGTCTCGGCGCCGAACATACGGGTCATGCTAGGTAGATAATCGTCTAGCTCAAGCTCGTCATCCAACATGATATCCAGTACCGCATTAACCGCTTGATAAAACAGGCCACGCTCGACCGTATTATTGTTGTAGCTGAGGAAGGCAGAGACTCGCTCTTTGGCTTCCTCGTAGTTTTGCAGTGCTAAATAAATAAGGAGCTTTAGTTCGCCAATGTCTAGCTGGCCCCATGGCGTGTTTTCATCAAACTCGATGCCGATTAAAGTACGAATATCCGAGTAGTTATCTAATTCACTCTCTTCCAGCTGCTCTACGAGATCAGCCAGCGCCTCTTCGTCTAGCGAATGGATGTTGAGAATGTCTTCGCGGAAATACAGGGCTTTATTGGTGTTATCCCAGATCAAATCCTCAACCGGATACACTTCGGAATAACCCGGCACTAAGATACGGCAGGCAAAGGCGCCCAATTCGTCAAAGACGGCAATGTAAACCTGTTTCCCCATGTCTTCAAGAATGCCCATCAAGCAGGCATTTTCTTCGTCAGTGGTGCCCGAGAAATCCCACTCGCAGAATTCATAATCATGCTTAGCACTGAAGAACTTCCATGAAATAACACCCGTGGAATCAATGAAATGCTCTACAAAATTATTGGGTTCAGATACTTCCAAGCTATTAAACGTTGGCGCAGGTACATCATTCAACCCTTCAAAACTACGACCTTGTAATAGCTCGGTTAAGCTGCGTTCCAAAGCGACTTCAAAGCTGGGATGCGCACCAAACGAAGCAAACACGCCACCGGTTCGAGGGTTCATTAGCGTAACGCACATGACGGGGAACTGGCCGCCCAACGAAGCATCTTTGACCACGACGGGAAAACCGTTATCTTCTAGACCTTTGATGCCTTCAAGAATCTGTGGGTATTGTGCTAATACATGCTGAGGCACATCCGGTAAGACGATCTCTTCCTCGATAATTTGTCGCTTAACTGCCCGCTCAAAGATCTCTGATAAACATTGCACCTTGGCTTCGTTCAGGTTGTTACCCGCGCTCATGCCGTTACTCAAGAATAAGTTTTCGATCAGATTCGAAGGGAAGTACACCGTCTCTTGATCCGACTGGCGAACATAAGGGATAGCACAAATACCCCGATCAACATTGCCCGAATTCGTATCGACTAGGTTTGTCGCCGCAAGCTCGCCATCGGGGTTAAAAATATCAAGGCAGTATTCATCCAGCAGGCCGTCCGGCAATGAATCATCGTCCGTTAACGGGAACCACTTTTCCGATGGGTAGTGTACAAAGTCGCTATTCGCGATCTCTTCACCAAAGTACTGATCATTATAGAAAAAGTTGCAGCTTGCCCGTTCGATAAACTCACCTAACGCCGAACACAACGCACTCTCTTTGGTTGCGCCCTTACCATTGGTAAAACACATCGGCGCCGCTGCATCGCGGATATGTAACGACCATACATTCGGGACGATGTTACGCCACGATGCGATCTCGATCTTCATGCCCAAATCAGCTAGCAATTGCGTCATATTAGCGATGGTTTTTTCGAGCGGAAGGTCTTTACCTAAAATCATCGTATTGGTATCACCCTCTGGCATTTTCATCGCCATAATAGAGGTATCGGCATCGAGGTTTTCGACCGTTTCAATAACGAACTCTGGCCCTTCCTGAACGACCTTTTTAACCGTGCAGCGTTCTATCGAACGTAAAATACCGGTGCGGTCTTTATCCGAAATGGACTCTGGCAATTCCACCTGAATCTGGAAAATTTGGTTATAGCGGTTTTCAGGGTCAACAATGTTGTTCTGCGACAGACGAATACCTTCGGTCGGAATATCCCGTGCCGCGCAGTACACCTTCACAAAATAAGCGGCACACAAGGCAGACGAAGCCAAAAAGTAGTCGAACGGGCTGGGAGCCGAGCCATCACCCTTGTAACGAATCGGCTGATCAGCCACCACGGTAAAATCATCAAACTTCGCTTCGAGTCGGAGGTTGTCTAAAAAATTAACTTTGATTTCCATGGAGAATAGCCTTTCGGCGTCGTCAGACGCAAATTGAGGTGTGATGTGCCAGTAAAAAACTGTGGGCAACATAATATGGGGAGTATTTTAGCACTATCCGCGGGGCGAAAACGAAACATGGAGGCGATTATACGTTCGGAGGACATCTCGTTAATTTGTTGAGATTATTGGCTCACTATTCATTAGCCAAAGGATTGCTATAAAAGCACTTAGATACTTATCACTAATACTGGTACTCATCAGTACTTACACTTTACCCATCGCCGGCCAGATTATCGTTTGCGACAGCGGCGCACTTTGTACGCCGCGATACGACCGACTACCTTACCGCAATGTGCCTAGGCCAATTTTTCCTTTGGATGTTTTAGAAGAGTAGGA
>Ga0115007_10000757_pt1 | contig 21303 bp, 20 predicted proteins | sample ArcOceMetagenome_2_FD_87166 | JGI IMG/M metagenome (GOLD analysis project Ga0115007, IMG submission 87166) | Marine eukaryotic phytoplankton communities from Arctic Ocean - Arctic Ocean ARC135M Metagenome | ecosystem: Environmental > Aquatic > Marine > Oceanic | place: Arctic Ocean | collected...
ATATCCGAAACCAAAAGTATTAATGACGACATCTTCGTGATTATCAAGTTCTTTTTTTAACATTGCGTGCTCACCTCTTGGTGGGCGAATATTGGGACAGCCATCGGTGAGTAACATAATAGTTCCACCATTGACGAGTTGATCCAATGCCATTTTTAACCCAGCCCATATATTGGTCGATCCTTCCGTGTCAAGTGATTTTAAAGCAGCCTTTGCTCTAAGTTTTCCACTGTTAGACATTTTGGCCATTGGCAGGATGATTCTGGCCGATGAAGAATATGCAATGATTGCGGCAGAATCAATCGCTCTCAACCCTTCTAAACAGACTAATCCAGCGTGTTTGACGATGTCGAGCACATTAAAACCGTCTCGTTCGTCACCGTTCGAGATTTCCGTATTCATGCTACCCGAAATATCAATGACAAACACAACAGATTTGGAACGACTTTCGCCATCGTCTTCTGTTTGCAGCGTGATTAGAGTTGAGTTCTCGTTTTTTTGGATTTTACCATAAATTTTATTCTTTTCAGGAGTTTCTGCGGGATCGAATTTTTCTTCGCCAGAACTATTCTGTTTCGCGACGAGTGCCAGAATTGTGTAATCAGTTACAGCATCCTCGATACACATTGGCTGTCGTGTAATTGGTGACAGACCATTGATTGCGAGTGCGGTTGTTATTGCTTGTCGTTCATATGTGTGACCGTCTGGCATTTTGACGGGATCGACGAAAGATTCATATGTGATTGGACAACAGAGTTGAGATAATGATGCCATTTTTGTGTTTTTTGTGTTTTGGTTTGTAGGTTAAAAAAAAGTCAGAACATGTGTAACATATACGTTGGTTTCCTTCCAACCATTGGCAACATATATGTTACACATGTTCCGATTTTTTTTGCAGGCTCTACCTCAGATAGAACAAATCAAAAATGTCGACAACCAAAAGACCCAGAAGTGATTCGGGGACAAGTGGCTCTCAGCCGATTGAACAAAGCATATCGTTTGAACACGTAAAACAACAATCGGCAGAATGCGTGAAAGACGACCATATACGTCGATTTTGCGCTTTAACACCATATAAATACAGTTTAGCACTCCGACTCGCAACAAAAATCAATCGTTTAGCTGTAGAATGGTTAAAAATTATGTTCGGAAATCAATTAGTTGGAATAGTTGTGCTTCAGAACATTGAGAATGGGTGGGATCATGTCATTCTTCAACACATTTTAATCGAACCGTCGTACCGAAATAAATGTATTGGTTCTAAAACAGTGCGTTATATAACAGAACGTGCTGAAAGAGTAACGCTTTCGGCCACGAACGAAGACACAGTTGCATTTTATAGTGCACGTGGATTTCAGATGGTCTTAGATGTGGAACAAGGAATACATATTATGTCAAAAATACTTGGAGTAGGGCCCGAGTGGCGGCCCGATACATCCGTGTTGGCTTGTGGTACAATGTCTACGGCCGCCATGTCAATTACAGAGGCCTTTAAGTTAGGACAGAGATGGGGTTTTTAGACATGTACGACGCGGATGATGTAGATGAATTCTCCTATAATTATAAAAAAATTGACCGGCCAAAGATTGCCCCCAGGCTCTATATATTACAGGGGCGGGTGGTCTGCTGAGGTTTAAAGAAAATTCTGAAAAAAGAAAATTGAAAATCCTATTCTAAAATATTATTGCTTCAACCTTTCCACTTTGCAAGAACACTCCCATAACAATGTCTGTAAAATCCATCTCTGAATGGCAACAATGCTCCAAAAAGGACCAGACTCGCATCCTGAACACATTGGGCACCTTCAATTGCGGCAAATGTGCCCGGGAACACCGCAGCAATAATTCTGTCGAACACACCATGGTGGTTTGTTCCAGCGGCGGATCTGTTGATTTTTTTTGTAGCGGGTGTTGGGACGAGGAGGAGTGGAAGTGCCCCGGTTGCAACCAGGTCCCCGCCGATACCGAAGTCATTGGCTGTGAGCACTGTGGGCAGTGGACCCACAACAACTGCCAGCAGGTCATCGACATTTCTCGTGGTTACATCTGCTTTGATTGCCGTACTTCCGATCCCAAAACTTTGAAAGAGACCATTTTCGACAAGCAGGCGGCGTTGACCGAAGTCACTGGGGCATTTGCGGCAGTCAAACAAAAGTATGCCAGCGTGGTCCAAGCTCAGCAGCACACCGAAACCCAGCTTCAACAGACCGAGGCAACCCTGGCCAAGTTTCAAAAAGCCAATGTCGCCAACGCCACCAAATTTAAGACACGGATGAACAGCCAACGCCAACAGTTTAATGTTGTGTCCACACAAATGAATGCTGAATTGGCCAAACTCCGCGGTCGCCTACAACACTTCCAAACCGAATTTGTAAAATTGCAGGAAAATGATCAACGTCTGGCCTCCAGTGCAATTGTGTTGAAAAAGAGCAATGCCAATTTGTCTGTTCAAGTTAAACGTCTCCACAAACGTAACCGAGACCACGACGGGATGGTTGAAATGATGCAAAGCTACGTCAAGCGTCATAAAAGCAATTGGTCCTACACCCCACCGACCGGTCTGAGTGTCCACGACTTGATGCTGTGGAATTTGTACCAGTGCAAAGTGCGTACAAACAACAACACCATGTTGTACTCGGCCAATAAAATTTCATCCACTACAGGAGATAGTTGTGAATGGAGTTCATTGACCAAAACATTGCAAGTTGCACGAAAACTGTACAGCAATAAAAAGTAGGAATAAAAATATTTTTAAAATTCTAAATTACTAAATGAAGTTTGAACTGGTTTGTGTTCTTTTGTTTTATTTTTAATCATAGTTTCCTGACATTGATGCCAGATAAAATTAAGCAAAGTTGTCACTTCTTTGCAAGTCATTTCAGGTACAATTTCCATATTGGTTTGTTTTGCAGTTGGCATGGGCTTCAACTTAACACGACGGGTTTTATTATGTCTTGCATTTCTTGAATTTCCAGATACAATGTTCCTATATTTCTTGCTGCCTTCAAAACCATATTGTAACATTTTATTAAAATTGTCTATTGATTTGGTCAGTTTATTTGTGAAAAAATAATCATTGTAACGGGTTGACTCTTCGCTAAGGGGCCAGTTTTGGTCATGATCATGTGTATCCAGAAGTTCTTTCACAGTAGTGTCTTTGAATTCATTTGTTAAAATTTGAACCCGGCACAGCGTTTTTTTTGCTTTAACTACTCCATGTCTGCATTTTGAATCTTTCAAACATTTTTCCAGATTCGCTGGATTTAGAACAGTATTTTCAATCGCTGTAACAAAGCGATTGATGCATGCTGCTAGTTGTTCTAAAAGTAAAAATTGCTTTGTTAAAATAAATATGGAGGGTTTTGATTGTAGCGGTCGGTCCTGTGAGGCCCACATTATTTCAAGGGAATTAGAATTTGAACCATGGAAATGTTTATAATGGTGCATGATTCCAAAATGTATGTCAAGCATTGCATATTTTTTTTTGTTATTTATTATCGAAAGTGGAAATGCACTGTTGATTGGATCTTCATAATCATACAAATCATCTGTCATGGAATACATGTTAAAATAGATTGGTTCTATCTCATACAAAGTGTTTTGTTCTTCGGCAAAGGTTAATTCTGACGATGACAGTTTCAGGGTTTTGGAAGACGCTCTTTTCAAAAAGGATTCAAATTTATCTTTATTGAGAATTTTTTGGCGGGCTTCAATCCAGGCCGCAACTGTGACCTCCTTTAAATTCTCCGATTCTTTGTCAGCAAGACATTCTTTGAGTGTCACACCTTTTGGACAAATGATTAAATAACCATCTACATCATCTGTTTTCAAACAAGGTTCACCAGATTTTGGGTATAAAATATTGTACAAATACCCCCCGTAGGGATGAAATTGTAATGTAGACAATTGTACAGTACAATTATATGCATTGCATGTATTTTGTATGGCAATGTATTGCTCACGTATAGACAGGTTCATTTGTTTGAATGTAGGCTTATTTATACCCCACAACTATAAATACACATACTCTAATCATATTTGAAATTCTGAACAATTGATGGGTGTTTGGGTCAGACTACAAATGTACACTCCTGGTGATTTAGTAGTTATTTCGGTCCAGGACAGTGAGTCATACGGAGAGGTGCTAGGCATTGAAGAAGGAACTGGGAATATTGAGGTTTCTTTTCTGAAAAAAACCCAATTGCAGGAGGGTCGCCTCTGGCAATTTGCGGCCGACGATGAATGGGAGACGGTGAATCCTCAGACCATCACCAAGCACATCCCAGTCCCGGAGGGTTCTGATGGACACACCGTCTCCCAGGCCTGGAAATCTGTAGGGTTTATAGCCAGTGGTGATGGTATTACTTTTTGTCGCTGTGAAGACGAACGTTCCACGACTTTGGACCTGTTGCAGTGCGAAGATGATTCCGATGACGAGGAGGGGACACCGTCGTCCAACCCATCCATGCATGGATACGAGGACGACGGCTTTGTGATACCGGACGATGAAGGTGAAGAATTTGAATTTGCAGACCCGTCGACATTGGACGAAAAAGGTGCAGCTTTTGTGTTGGAGACTCACAAAGCAGTCCATGATTTTGACAAGTGGGCCCCCACAGACCAACAGGGCCAGGGCATTAAACAGTACATTGACAACATGGACCGAAAAGCCTCGATTCAAACGGACAATCAGCGTTTTGCCAATGGTAAATCCTCTATTTCGACCTCTAAACCTCCGCTGAAACGTAAACGATAAAGACGACACCATTTAGTCACAAACAAATTTCTGTAGTATATAAATAAAGTAATGTTAATATTATCATGTCGTCTCTACGCAAACCTGCCACCGACAAACTGAAGAGAGATTACACTGCACTCTCCACCCTGTGTCAAAAACAATGCCGGTCCGACTACAGAAAAAATCGGGGACCACTGACTCAAATGGGCAGTGGTCGTGAGAAAGGTTGTGTGAAAGACATCATTGGTGAGGAGGAGACTTTTCGCTTAAACATGGAAGATGAAAAATACAAAAAGTTGGTCAATCTCTTGATCGCAATCACCCAACAAAACTTGCATTTTTGAGTTGGACAAAGGGGTATCCATTCTTTCAAGGATTTCTTGGTTGTTCTGTGCTGCGTTTGTACAAAGCATAAATCGCATCATGTTTGTATTGAAGCCAACCTAGTGTGTAGTTGAGTCGGTCGTGCTTGTCGGGGAAAACATCTTGGAGTTTGGTAAGGACTTCACGTAAGCGTTTTAGCTGATTGGACAAATCATTGTCAGCTTTGCCAGCATCTTTGTTGTAAACGTGGTTGAGAGCAGCTGTTTCGTTGTCTTTCCACGTCTCTGTTGCCTCTCCCAACAGGTCGAGGTCTCTCGCAATGGTGTCTGCTTCGATGATGTTTATTTTCCAACGAAGTGCTCTCATTCTAGCATGTGCGATGTCGATCTGTGTCCAGTACGAGCGAAAATATGGAAAAGGGCCTCTGAAATAATAATGTTGAAATTCTGCAGACTTAAATTGTTTGAACGACATTGTTGTCACAGTATGGGGTCTGTTATATAGATGATAATCTTCGACAGATGCCCGTAGATTAAAGGCAGTGTAGGTTGTACAATGCTCCAAATGTTTTCACATATGTATGTTAAAAGAACCGTGAATAATGTAGACCACATTCGGAAAATCATGGTCAAGGCAAAATGTACAACAATACCGAGGAACCGTTGTTGCCAAAGTCCTGCTACATCTGCCTGGAAGAGTGTTGCCACACCTCTCCGTGTAAATGCCAAGCAGTTGTGCATCACAAATGTCTGTGGAAGTTTAACAGTCAGAACCACAAGAGCAAGTGCACCATTTGCCAGAGTGATTTTTCCAATGACTGGACTGGGCATTGTGTACTGTGCACAGGGGTGGCAGTGGTCCTGTTATTGTTTGCTGTGGCACTGGTTGGTAGTTTTTGGGAGGGTCACCTTTCAATTCCTGGCTTATTGTGACCAAGAATGACCAAGAATATAGTAATAAATTTAAAAAAAATATAATAGTCTCCTCTTATTTGTATTTATCTTTCTCTAATCCAAATACTGCAACACCTAAGATGCGATTCCGTAAGGCTCCACCTAAAAAAACATTTGAGATCACCATTGTGGATGACAACACATACCAGGTGAAAGCCCACAAAATCACCAGCACTGACTTAACTGTGGTCAAAAAAGCCTGTCATGTGTTGGACAAACGCAAGACGTTCCAACTGCCCAAGGTTGACTTGCCGACATTGATGAAATTTGAGTCCAAATATTCGTTCAGTCCTGTCCCTCGGTTCGTCCAACGTCTGACCAAAAAGAGCCATCCTTTGACGTTTGACCACCACAACATCCCAGCCCCACTCTGGGAGTCGTTGTTTCCGTACCAAAAAGAAGGAGTCCGGATGGCCATCGATGTTTATGGCAGTCGCTGCCTTCTTGCTGACGACATGGGACTGGGCAAGACCCGTCAAGCTCTGGCTTTCATTGGTTATCATTTACCGTCCCGCACTCTGGTTGTTTGTCCTTCCTACTTGCGTTACCATTGGCAACACGCTTTGAAAGAATTACTGTCATGCGAGTCCCAACTGGTCAAAAAGGGGAGCGAGACACTAACAGGTGCCGTGTGCATTGTGTCTTACGACATGCTCCACACACTACAAATTCCCAGTGGTCTTTTCGACGTGGTTGTCTGTGACGAATCGCACTATGTCAAATCACGCAAGACAAAACGAACCAAAGCCCTTACTCCACTGGTGCGCTCGGCCCAGCACGCTTTGTTGATGACTGGCACTCCAGCTTTGAACCGACCCATTGAATTGTTTTCCCAGTTGTTCATGTTGCGTCCAGTCTACATTAAAAATTATTCGTCTTATGCAGCACGGTACTGCAATGGCAAACCCACCCCCTTTGGTTACGACGATCGAGGTTCTTCCAACAGCCACGAGTTGAACTGGGTCTTAACACGGGGGTTTATGATTCGACGTTTAAAGAGAGACGTCCTCACCCAACTGCCTCCCAAGACCCGCCACACAGTCTGGCTGGAGTTGACCACGCGCCAGTTGGTGAAGGTCAAAGCAGAGTTCAAAATATGGCAAAATTTGAACAATACCATTTACAAATTGCCGTCTGGTTCTGAAGAGCAACGCCGGCAGATGTTTGAGCGTCAAAAAATAATATCACAATTGTTCAGAACGACCGCGTTGGCCAAATGTGAATCCATTGTGAACTGGGTACTGGACGCACTTGCCGATGGTCGTTCTTTTATTTTCTTTGCGTACCACCGTGTCGTACTGGATGCCGTGGAGGAGGCCGTTCGCAACGCTGACATTTCGTTCATGCGGATTGATGGGTCCACCCCCGCCGCAGTTCGTCAGCAAAATGTCGAGGAGTTTCAAAACAATCCCAAAATACGAATTGCCATTCTATCGTTGATGGCGGCCGGCACGGGTGTCACACTGACCCGGGTCTCGGAGTGTGTGTTTGGAGAACTGTATTGGGTTCCTGGAGTGATGATACAGGCCGAAGATCGAGTTCATCGTATTTCCCAAGAAAATCGGGTGGACATCCAGTACCTGTTGGGGACCGACACCATTGATACCTATGTGCATCCTTCCCTTTGTAAAAAATTGGCGACATTGGACACTGTCGTCGACAAACGCACCGACCGAACTTTCAAGGGAGCAACAACGACCCACGTACAGGCGCAGGAAGAGTCGCTGCTCCACATTTTGTCGAGTCTGTTTTAGAAAGAGTAGTCAGGCGACCCAGCGGACATGGCCACAGTTTGTAAAGTGAAAATGACTATTTAATATTCTTGTTTTATTGTTAATGATACACAGTGTGTAATGAAATACAATATTGTTTTTGTGGGTTCGATTGGAGCTGGGAAAACGTCGGTCATCACCAAATTTTGTCGAGGCACAGCGGACCTCAATACCAAATCAACCATTGCTGTAGATTACATTCCTCTGACATTGGGGGATGTTGAGGTCTCGGTGTGGGATACATGTGGACAGGAACGCTTCATGTCACTCACAAGCTCCTACTTTATGAGAGGCCATGTGTTTGTCCTTGTTCACGACATTTCTAGCTCCAGCATTGCCGACGACTTGAAAAAATGGTACAAACGCATTACAGCGTCAAAACCCGCGCGACACAACCCTGTCATCATCGTGGTCTCTAACAAAACTGACCTGGCACCCTTTTGCGAACATGCAACCGAAAAATGGATTACCGAGCACAATTTCGACCATGTCTACACATCCGCCATAAGTGGGGAGGGCATCCAAGAATTGTTTGTCCAGGTCAAGAACGCTGTTTTGGTGCATCAGTCCGATTGGTTGGCTCCTTCGTTGCCGACACTGGCCGCGACCGATTCACTACGGACAGCACCAGGATGCATGTGTTGATACAATTGGAATATTTTGGTGCGACGCATATTGAGGACGGACTGGATGTACAGGACCAGGCCGTCAATGTCAATAGGGATGGGACATTTCCAGACATGCAGTTCTAAGTATTGATTGTGTGTGGCCGTGGAAATCCAACTCAAACTCAGGTCAAACACCGTGTTGCGATATTGTTGTTTCCAAGTGTGCAGTCGTATCAGAGTTTGGAGTTGCGGAGAAATGAGAATGTCATGTATGGTGGGGGGGGGCATCAGTGTCCACGACCCGGAAGTAGCCACCTTGTGTTTGCTAATGGACAGCGGAGCCCGAAAACAACAAAGTTTGCCCACAATCAGACTCGACATGCTGTCGGTGAATCTCTGTCTTTTTATAGGTTGTGTGGAGAAAATATTTTACCCATATGTGTGTTTGATATTATTGACATCTAATATGGACTACCACATTGACTACCACAACACTGAACCATGTCTCCCCAACCCTGTCTTGTTCCAACCCCGTCGCCCACCCCAATCTCTGTGATATGTCAACGGTTTGAATCCATGAAGAGAAGGGCACTCGAGACCAACGACCATTACTTTTGTGATTTGCCAGCCCTGGGATGTGAAAAATGTGGTAAATGTACCTCGTTTGGTGGCTGTGACAATTTTGCAGCACAACAATTTACAATTGAACACGTGTGTCACTGTCGTTCGGTGTAACTTGTACAATAAAAAATATTTGAAAAGAATGCGTCATTTAAAAATGTAGTTTATATTCTAAAGTTGTCCATCACTTGTCTTGTTGTTCTGGTCCTGTCTAAAAATTCAAATGGTTGGAAGCGCGATGTACCAAATCAACCACTTGGTGAGTCCAGGACGAGGACGAGGCGGATTCCACGACGGATTCTATGTGGAGACTCGCAACATCGTTCCATTCCCCTGGTACAAAACGGTTTTGGACATGGCGACGAATGAGTTCGAGTGTTCGTCGTTTGTCATGAAATATCAGATATTCGGAGGAAAGAAGTTGATACCAGAACGAAGAGTGGAGGCGCATGGCTTGGTAAGCTTCGGTGATCAGGGACGTGAACAGTTGAAAGGTGGTAGACTGTCTTCCTCCCATGGCCTCGACCATGTCGTTGGTGATGCGCATTGTAGTGTGGACATGCTTGGGATCTTCACCCAAAATGTATCCAAAATCGACGTGCGAAAGTTGGGCTCGTTCTGTGACCATAATGTTTTCGAGATGTCGGTCACCCAGTCCCATGGTGAACGCCAAAAGGCATGCCCCGACACAGGAAGTGATGAAACGCAGTCGTACCGATTTGACAGTGTCGTCAGCGTTGTGGGATAACATGTAATTGGTCAGTGTCGTGGTTTGGCGAATATCGTACAGTGTCGTCGCATTGGGCATCATGACAATGCAACCACACGACCCGTTCAAAGGAAACACCGGATAGGTGTGCACCGCCACGCTACTGGTCATGGCATTGATCCAAAACCCCATAGTCATCGCCAATCGGTCCGTGCGTACATCTTCCCGTTTCAACAGGCAACGCATGGTCTGGCCGGTGGTCAGCTTCAAATCAATTTGGATGGGACGGCTTGACGATTTTAACTGTTTGGCATCAGTCAAACCACACACCGACAGAGATGGATTCCAAGGCAGTCGGACAGAATTGTAGGTATGGAAAAAGGAGACAGTGATGATGCCCCGCACCATCTGCAACAAAAGACCATGGAACAAAATGGTCTTTTTCAATTCGGACAGTATTGTTGGACTGACAGCGGCACATAAACAGTCCTGCATCTGTTGCAACACTACAACATTGCTCTTGTTTTTGGCAATCTCACACTCAAACCACAAAGCATAGACCATTGCCATGTGACGGCTGCACAAGGCCAACAATCCATCTTCAAATAGTCGAGGATGGTTCAGGCACAAATGAACCCACCAAAACATCATCTTGATGTGCACGTGGATTTTAAACCCCCCCCAGGCACGTACCACTTCTTTTTGGAGGCAATGGCTGTGTAGAGCCGGTGCAACAGACAGAACATCGGCCACTGTCAGGACAGACCGACAGGTTCGGCTGCACAGCAGCAAACGACAGCGTTGTGGGGGCATCGTGTACTCTTCAAGTACTATCCGGGCATTGTCGTGTTCCTGACATTGAAGCATGGCCAGGATTGCGTGTATTTGCCATTGAACGTGCCCCTTGAATTCTTGAAAGTGGCTTTTCAGAAAATTCTGTTCCACTTTGGAGTAGCGTTGACTGGGAAGTTTGTACTGAAGACCTCGATGCAATCCCAGCAGAGTATTGACTGCGTAATTCCATTCTTTGTTTAGCAGTCGTAATTGAAAGAGTTGGGCAAATGTCACGGGCATGTTGGCCAACATGCAGATCAAACCATCGACCTGGTGCACCTGCCGCAACAACAATCGGCATGAACCACAAACCCGTTGATGTTGTTCCGTCAAGTGGTGGGGAATCCTTTCACGATGCGTGGTGCAGGCGTCACAAAAAATACGTCCACAGGACCGACAATGGTGCTTGCGCCGAAAGAGGGAAAAGGTACACTTGCAGTCAAAACAAGCCGAGACTCGCTCGTCCGGTATCCACGTTACTGGCAACCGGGGACGAATTGTCAAAGTCCGTTCAGCACCATGCTGCCGATCCACGTACATTGACATGGACATCATATTGTTGACAAGTCAACCAATGTAAATAGACAAAACAAATTAAGTTACACCTATTTGATTTTACTTTCAAAACCAACAACTCTTAGCAAACCCTAAAATGGAAGACGCCTCATCCTACATTGTGATTGTTAGTAGTATTGTGGCCATAGTGGCCTATCTGATATCTGTCCGCCAAAAGTCCAGTCCAGTGACCAGTCCAGTGGACAAATCCTTGACTAAATCCGTGACTAAACGTGCAAAAACGCACAAGTTCGACGTTGAAAAGTTGGAACAGCGTATTCGCCGACGGTTGAAAGAGAACAATTGAGATAGTGTAGAGAACAACACAATTTTATAAATATACATTCTTTATTTATATTGGCTATCATTGACTGTATTGTTACAGCGACATATTACCCCTGTACTGTGGCAACAGCACCGCCTCCTTGTAGTTGGACGACCAGCACAACTTTGATGACAGTTGGAACAACAACAAATACGTAGCCACATCGAGGTCAACATTGTACGTGCCATTGGGACACGTACAGAGCATGGAATTTACTTATTATGTTCATATATGTTTTGGTTGGTTGGGGACACATCCATCCCCAAAAATGTGGCAGGTTTTTAGCAGTCACGTCAGTGTTTTGACGTCAGTGGCGGCGTTTTTGCCTTTGGCCGATGTGGGTCGGTGCCGACAGTTGTCCCGAATGTCCAGAGGGGACATTTCGGGATGGCGTGAGGCTGTTTTGAGGCAGGACCATGTCGTTGCTTGTCAAAAGTGTCCGGCACTGTGCAGGCTTCAACACACAGAACACTGCCCACTGTGTGAGTCAACAGTGTGTGTGAAACATTTGGAAAGGTGTGACGAATGCCTGAAGATTTTTTGTAGTGAATGTGTGGGTTACTGTTGTCTGTGAATGGATGCTATATAAATAAAGAAATAACTCAAAACTTTTGAACTTGAATCTGAGTTGTATAATATTTACGACAACAGTTTCGATGGTGATTTAAACCGTAATCCATAAATTGTTCTTCTTGTAATTTGACATATCTGCACAACGATATCAATATTTTTTCTTCGTCTTTACATACAAATAGTTCAGACCAATTTGAAGAGGTGGTGCACGCAGCACCACTTTTAAACAGTTCAAAAGCCTTCTGCAAAACAAATTGGTGTTTGGCCACGTTTAAACACCGTTGTGTTATTGTTTTCCACCTTTCTGACCAACATTTCTTAAAATCATTGGACATTGGGTGCGTTTCTAAATGTGCCATGAACGCCATGACAATTTCTGTTTCGCACATTTTTTTGGACACTGTATTACCACGTCGAAACAAGAGACACTTTTGAGTAACATATATTCAAAAGTTGGTCAACAGACCAATTTGTCCAGGTCCAGTTGGGGTGTTTTACCTAATTTACGTCCGGTGTCGCTGTCCACACACCAACAATAGCCGATGGACCCATGGCACTGTACCTCGTTCCATCGTTTGCCATTGCATTGTGGCACGTACGTGCCTATTAACGACGAAGTTATTTGTGGACATGTATGGGCTTGAGCAATTCCAAGGAGAACCCATATCATATTGGTCCACATAAATGAATATGTTTATCCATCCATTTATATGTGTAAATTGTACAAGCTCGCTTATTAAAAAATAAGTTTGAACATATATTTTTTTTTTGTTGATAAGCGAGTGTTTAAAAACTACAACATGGAAAGGAAAACCACCTATATTGATTTGTGTTGTGGAATGGGAGGATTTCGTGTTGGGATAAATCGATATTCTGACAATTTTGAATGTGTATTATCGGCTGATTTAAAAAAGGATGCTGTTAAGACTTACAACGCGAACTTTCAAGAGAACATGCAACCCACCGATGTAACAACTTTGGAAAATGTTCCTGATTATGATTTGTTGTGCTGTGGATTTCCGTGCCAGCCATTTAGTTCTGCCGGTGCTAAAAATGGTTTTAATGATAAACGAGGTGGAATTATATTTTCCATACGGGACTTGTGTGTTAAATACAAACCAAAATATTTTATCTTGGAAAATGTTTCGAATTTAATGTCACTGGTCGACAGAGCAACAAAAAGATTATGTATTGACATTATTCGTGAAATGTTTGAAGAATTAGGATACCATGTCAGCGCCCGAGAACTCAATTCCAAAAATTTTGGTGTACCCCAAAGCAGAAAACGTGTCTTCATTGTCGGTTCATTGGACCATGACATTGATTTGGGAACAATCCAGGAGAATCCTCCTCGTTGTCTTAGAGATATCATTGAATTTGACAAAAAATATACAGATATAGACGAGATTTTTGCAGAAAAATTGCGAAATCGAAGTTTAAAACAAAATGTGTTGGGTTGTAGAATGAATGATAAACGCGGTGGTCCTTTTAACATCCATTCGTGGGAATTGAACGGAGATTTGTCTGAAGAACAAATTACGTTGATGAATTTACTCTTCAAAGAACGTCGTAAAAAGCACTGGGCCGAAAAGAAAGGCATTGTTTGGACAGATGGTATGCCTTTAACATTGGACGAAATTCGTACGTTTTACATTCATGAAAAATTGCAGTCGTTGTTAGACGATATTGTGTCCAAAGGATACTTGAAATTTGAATATTGTAAAGATTTGGTTGGAAACAAACGAAAATTTCAAGAAGACAAACCGAAGGGTTATAATTTGTCCAAAGGCAAATTGTCACACAAAATTAGTACTATTTTGCATCCAGACTCCATCTGTCCCACCCTAACTGCGACAGATGCTTCAAAGCTAGTAGTTTTATTAGATGGGCAACATTTAAGGCGTTTGACTACATTGGAGTTGAAGCGTATTTGTGGGTTTCCAGATGAGTACATAGTGCCGGATGGAGTGAACAAATTTGATTTGTTTGGAAACATGTGTCCTCCCCCATTTGTTACATCGATTCTTAAATGTATCCAAGAATCAAGAGAACAACACTCAAAGAATACAAAGTAGATGTGAATGTATCGTTAATTATTGTATCATTACTGTATATTCGTTTTTTAGGACCAGATTTAATTTTGTGGCCTGATCGAGAATGCTGTTGTACATTTTAATTCCATCTGCTGGGGTTATCGATGCCTTACTGCGAATGTCAACACACTTGGGTTTGTCACTGCGCAGTGCATCAAGCACTGCTTCTACAAACGCTTCCTTTGTGTTTGTTGTAGGTGTACTGACCAGTTTTTTGACCGTAGATGTGTTTGGCCTCAAATTGCAACCCGAACCCCCATTAGTTAGTTCACCGGTTGCAGGCCCACGACCAGCTATTTGCCAAATCCTTTTCAAGAACAAATTTTGTGGTACTATGACACGACTGTCAAAAGTATAATTAACGATCACGTACCACGCTTTCAGCAAAGCGTCAAGTCCATCATCGTTGTTGGCCATCTTTTTGATGATAACTCGCAAATTACCCAAATCGTTGGAAAAGGAATTTCCTTTGAACACTTTCAATTCGACAGGTACTTTTTTGCGGCTGACCTTCAGAAAATAATCAGGGAACGATTGCGATGATTTGTTCACTATGATGTGTTTTCCAGCTTGGCCGCCACTTACATGGTCATTAATCATTGATTCGATGGAGGTACCAATGCCGTCCGTCGAATCAATATGGACCGGAGTCTCGTAGATAGGTTGGTCGTTGCTGTCTAAGGGAATCATGATATGATGAAATTTTTTTTTAATTATGTATTTGCGAATTGAAGTCGCAAATATTTTCAATCTTTTTTGTGTTTTCTGTTTTATGGTTTTTGATCTGTTATTTTTCTGGAATTTCTGTTTTTTCTTTTTTTTATTAATGGTCAATGACGAAATTTTTCGCTTTACAACACGAACAACACGATTTGGAGAAAATTCTTTGGTGAGATTATGGACCGCTCCCTTTTCGTTGGGGCAACTCAGATGGTTGGGTTCACTCAGATGTGTTTGTACTGAATAGCCCGTTTTGGGGTTTATTGGGTCACCAATGGGTTCGTGATTCGATTTCGCGTTCATAGAGACGTGCGGAAATATCGTAGGAGTCAATGCGCGTCCAGGCTGTGGGGGTATAGCCAATTTTGCAAGCATCCTATTACACACACTAAATTATACCCTAAAATATTATTTCGTTTTCTTTGTACGGGCACGTTTATGTTTGTGTTCTGCTAAATCGTGTTGTTCCTGCAGTTCTTCAAAGTGGTGAACGTCGTTGCCCATTGCTGTCCACCCAGGACCAGTTTCGCGGGCAAACAATTCAACACGAGGCAAATCTCCCAACAATTGTGTAATCATTTCTCGGACTATTTCTGGCTTGCGCGAATGTTCGCGGCGTGGCGTCATGACCACTGGTGTTGGCGAATCTTCCAACAATGTTAAAAAATTTACTTTGACATTAGGGTCATCTTCGTGCAAAATAGATGACATTTTAGAAGCTCCACGTTCAACTTCGTCAGGCAAAAGTCGCTTGTAAGATGCAATTTTACCTTTGACCGCCACCAAACACAGTTCTGCGTTTGAGCGAGTATAATATCCAACACCAAAGGCAGGACGAGAACCATCCTTGGTTGTTTTAACCCAATTTACAAAACAAGTCTTGTATTTAAAACCCCATGCCTTAATGAGTTCCAAAGCTTCCGAAATCAATGGCATCGTTGCCCATAAAAATAGTGCAGCATCTTTCTTAGAAATGCGTTCTATTTCAGGCCCAAGAGCACACAAATCTTTGATATGCATGGAGGGATAAATGAGAGACCCGTCCTTACGTTTCAACACTCCATTCCCAATAGATTGTGAATACGACCAGGGTGGATCAGCATAAATAATATTTTGCGATTCGGATGGGAGAGCGGCCAATTGTTCACTAATCATTGTTGTATTGTTGCCTACTTTATTGTTTCCACCATTACAACATACATATGTGCTACATTGTTTAATTATTAATCAAAGACCATTCTGCACATGTTCGATAAAATATTGGACCAAAAATGTTTCTATTATTGTGTGTGTTGTATTCATGCCCAAAGTGACGCAATACATGAAAAGTTACAATGCCGAATATTATCGAAAAAACAAATCTATATTATTTCGAATTTTACAAGTGTAATTCTACAATACCAGTGAAGAAAAGGCCTCGTCCAGGTTACGTTCAGCAATGATCTGCCTGACACTGGGCCACAATTGGTGCATGATGGGCGTCCATTCCCGACACTCCTGCATGTGTTGACAGCATGCCCAGAGGAAATCGCAGCAGGTTCGCTCCCAAGTATCAACAGTAAATGTCCGCTGCCATGTGATGATGTCCAACTCTTCTACAGTGTGAATACATTGCAGAAACGCCTCCAACGAATCACAATTCTTGCAGGTAGCCCACAACTCTTTCAGTTTGAGGTTCCAAGACATTGACGGTGGGGGCACACAGAAGAGACAGTTAGCAATTGGGCTTAAGTGAATCATATTTTATCAATCCCGATCAATTTCACCAACAGTCTGGGTAAATACTGAATGAATACTTCGGTGTATGCTTTGTTTGGTTTGGATTCAAAGTCCAGCCCTCACGATATTTTGAAACAGTGCCGTGACAAGTGTGATCAATGGACTTTGGAAACAGTGACGCATCGACTGAAAGAGACCATGGCGGTGGAACAGGCTGTTGTCAACGCCAAGTCAGTGTATGATGCGGGGGACACTTATTTGAAATCGTCTGCTTCCATGTTGTTAGACCCGTCTGCCCGCCAATGCTACGACGCCTGGTTAGACGTGGTTGATAACCCCACTCCCGAAAAGAAAGCCCTTACAAAAGCTCGGTTTATGTGGTTTAATCAACAAGATAATATTGTCAAATTCTCAGAAGCAATGTTGTCCTGTTTGGGTGACAAAGTAGCCAGCATTAAAACCCAACGAAAAAGGAAAAGAATGTGTACACAACCTATTTGTCGAGAATGCCGCTGCGGATTTGATTTTCAAGAAAAATACTTGGTGTTGCATTGCCATTGCACCACCCGTGTTGGCCACGTGGACTGCTTGAACAGATTCAATACTCGTAACGGCCACAAATGTCCTGTGTGTCGTCAACAGTTGTTGGTGCGGCATCAAGTGTCCAAATATTTGTTTTGGAATGTGAGAGAAAAATTTAAATTTGTAGTGTAAGGGAAATGTCATCTTTCTATACATCCCATTTGTAAGACGTCAGTCCTGCACCTAAGTGACGCTGTTGAATTTGTTTGTGTGGGTCCAACAACGTGCGACACAGGCGTCCAAAATCCATAGACCCGTACAGTATCCCTTGGTAGTCCCGTCTGACTATGAGGCACCACATTTGGAAGGCCTCGGCAAATGTGCCGTTTGGTACTAGATGGACGAGACCACGGTGCATGATGTCGTAACGATGTCGCCTTTCCAACACAACGGGGACAATTGATGTTTGAATATTTTTGCGATGGCGCCACGATTTTTCAGAACTGCAAAAGAAGAAATTCTTGAACGAGATCGAAAAAGTTGACATGAAATAGGCGTGAACCATTTGTAAATGCAACCCCTCCCTCACACAGGGATGGATATGGACCTCCTCTGGCTTGCCGTAGGCCACAATGTGATTCAGTTTGTCAAGGAGGGCCAGAGGATGGTTTTCAGCCACAGACTGGTAGGCAGACACACGAGATCCTCGGGCATTGTACGAGGCCCTCGGGCCATCCGATGGACGGCAGAGATTTTCCCAAGTTAAATCAGCGACTCGATCTCGGAATTTACGGATTGACAAGTGGCGGTTTTCCCGCTCCAAAAAATCAGCCCATTGGGTGGGGGGCATCTCTGGCGGAGCAGGCACCGTGTCCCACATTGTGTACTGAGCAAACGAACGGCGAAGTGAGACGAAACGAACATATAATTGGTACAGTAGAGCTGGGTGAAGTTGAAATGTATTGTCTTCAAGTTTGATACGATGCTTTTGAATGTCAAACAGAGATGCTGGAGCAGTGTGGGAGACAAACCATGCCGCACGATGCTCCAAAGCATCCAAGTAAATCAGAACATGTTGGGTCAGAGTGGCAAACCCATCCCATTGAATCTCCAAGGCATCCAAGGCATTCAGCAGGTCAGTGACAGTGTAGGTAGAAGTGTCGTAGGAAATGTGGGTACGAAGCTTGTGTTTTTTCATCCACATCCGAGTTCCGTCAGGAATGACAGTGCAGCCCGGTTTGGCCGTCATACAACGGCACAGTGAGATACAGACATAGACAAACATGCCTTTGCACCAACCCTTCAGTTGTCCTGGGATTCTTTCAAACAATGTCTCCCACTCTTCAAAAGCGTACTTTTCCAATTTGGTCGCCAGACGTAGATAAAGAACATCATCTACGTCGTCGGCGACCATGGAACCATCAGCATGAGAAAGGAGAATGTCATAGGTGTCCAACAGATAGAGAAACAGGTCAGCCTTTTGTACAGGAGCATCCAGAGAATAGTTGACCGCTTCAATCAAAGTGTGGCAGCGAAACAGAGATTTGTACTTGGATTGATACATTCTAATGGAAGAGATTGTGTTTAAATACTACAAATGCATCGACAATCAATGCAAACCACTACCCTTGCATTCGCCACCTGTTGGGCTTTTCCCTTCACCCCCAAACTCTATATTCTGTGTATGAAGAAAAAAATAAACAGAAAAATGATTCCAATTAAGTTGTGCATAATCTATATATTAACTGTATCAGGCATGTGGAGTATTAGTGATGAAGCGGAAAATATTAGTGATGAAGCAGAAAATTGGACAAGTGGCAGGTCTTTTGCCAATCATGCCTCTTCGAAAATGCCGACGAATAGTGGGACAAAAATACGCCACGAAAAACCTACGCAACGCTGTCATATGGGCAGGGGGCGAAAAACCCTTTCAATGCGATGTGTGTGACAAATGTTTGACCACCAATGGCTGTCTGCGCAGACACATACACTGCCATACAGGCAATAAACCCTTTGAATGCAAGGAGTGTGGCCAACAATTTTATCAAAAGGGCAATCTAGACAGACACAGACACATTTGTTTAGAAAAAACAAAAAAACAACGAATAGTGGGACAAAAATACCCCATGAAAAATGGCCGATTTTTCATGTGGGCAGGGGGCGAAAAACCCTTTCAATGTGATGTGTGTGACAAACGTTTGGCCAGCAATTGCAATCTAATCAGACACCAACTCTGCCATACAGGCGATAAACCCTTTGATTGCAAGGAGTGTGACCAACGTTTTTATCAAAAGGGCAATCTAGACAGACACAGACGATTGACTCACGACATTGGTGACCATGAGTGTGAGCTGTGTTACAAGAAATGTGCCCGGCTTCGCCCATGTACAGACCCGGCCACCTCCATCGGTTGCAAGACCTGTCGCGATTGCTTTGCGAAAGTGACGGGCAAAGACATCCGCATTGAGCATGAGTGGTCTTTGTATTTGGACGAACACTTTTGTCCAGAGTGGCGGGTCTGTACAGATTCGCGTGTTGGTGGAGAGTCATGTTCGTCCTACCGGCCTGATGGGTTGTGGGCCTCGTCTCTCATTGTACTACAGTGGGAGCTGGACGAGCATCAACACCAAGGCACATCCTACGACTGTGATGAGCGACGTATTTCTGAGCTATACGACGAGTTTCCAGGCAAGCAGTATGTGGTGGTTCGAGTCAACCCCCACAGTTACAAAGCACCACCCAAAACAATCAAACCGTCCCAGGATGAACGGAAAGCACTGATGCTGCGTGTGATGCAGTCATGCCTGGACAGAGAATGGGAGACACCTATCCATGTGGTGTACATGTTTTATTCGACTGATAATGCGAATATTACACGCAATATTGGCAAGACCCTGCTCTTTGATGCAAAGGATGTGGATGCCTTTTGTGGAGTGTTACTTCCAAATCTTGAAAGTGTTTGAGGGTTGGTTTCTTTTTTATAATCCAATCTCCCCATCTGCATTTTGCACAATTCCATTTAATATAATGGCAGCAACAATAAATCCCGCAAATTTTGGTAAAATCATAACATAATCATTATCCTTTGCCAATAAGAAAGCACCTAACAGTTGACCAAATAAAGTAATAATTGTGCCATAAAAAGATGCCTTTCCATCTTGGTTTGCCCTTGTCATTTTAAAGACACCTGCCACAAACACTAAAAATACCACACATACTTTCCCAGGATACTTATAAGGTGTGATGACAACATGTTTCCGATATCCTGTCAGTGTATAATTCCAAAAGGAATGGTCAAAACATTTTAAACAGCTGTGACATGGTTTGTAGCATGTGTGATCAAGTGGGTTTTTTTTATCAATTTGTTTTTCATAAAAAATTAAATCATCGAGCATTTGTGTCCAAAATTTGTCAAAGCCTTCTCTTTTAGGATCATCTTTATTGGGTTGAGAAATGTTCATACTGTTGATTTGTTTGATTATTTTTTTTTGAATGGTGTTTGTTGTCATCAAAAAATCGAGCTCAGAAGTCATTTTGTTCGTGGGGTAAAAAAAGTTTATTAAGTAGTACAAAAATTAACATTTGACAGGACACTTGGGAGACATGGCCTATTTTTGCCAGTTACTCAATCATCCTCCAAACATGAATCCAACCGCCATCACCGACACCCACTTGCGACTGGGTCGTCGTTCTCGTCGCACAGCTCTGGCAGGTAGTCGAGCCTTATTTGTGGAGTACCGGTCGGGTGGTCACACATACTATGGCGTGGTGCTGAGGCAATGCGAACAAATGTTGCATGTGTATCCGCCCCCGTTGTCCGTACTGGCGCTCGTAGACACCGACCACCACGACATCCTCAATCTGGGTTGGGAGGATTTCGACTTGGAATACGAGACAGTCGATGCCAAAAAGGTGGTTCAAGTGATGCAATCCGACGACGAAATCGTCAGGTTGAACGACCAATTGTCCCAACAGTCTGGTGGAGGACACGGACACGTTCAAGAACAGCACGGCGGCGGAACAGGTTTGAGTCGTTGTCCCGACACTGACCCACTCACTCTCGCCTCAACTCATTTAGTTTCCACAAAAGAGAATACACCGACGAATGTCGTCGCTCTGACTCCATCACCGAAAAAAAACAAGGCAACCCAACCAAAAATGTCCACGTCCAAACAAACCAAACAAACAACGCTGGGATCGTTTCCAAATTTTGCAAAGCATGCTGAAAAGTTGAGCGA
>Ga0115007_10000759_pt1 | contig 21279 bp, 20 predicted proteins | sample ArcOceMetagenome_2_FD_87166 | JGI IMG/M metagenome (GOLD analysis project Ga0115007, IMG submission 87166) | Marine eukaryotic phytoplankton communities from Arctic Ocean - Arctic Ocean ARC135M Metagenome | ecosystem: Environmental > Aquatic > Marine > Oceanic | place: Arctic Ocean | collected...
CTTCGCCTGCTAGATTAATGTACTTGAGTCGATTGCCTTGCTTAACTAACAAGTTCTTCTTCTCAAACAATTCAACCAAACCACTGTACGGATTCATACCAGTCTCATAAGGAATCTTAACTTGCACACCTTCGAAAGGTTTTGCATAGCGTGTCTTCATTACTTTACAACCAGCACGTATACCCATAACTTCTGAGATTTTATTACCGTCTTCATCTTCTTTCAACTTCATCTTTTTCATTGCAACAACAATACTTGATGCATAGATAAAGCCTGCGCCACCACTAATCTTATCATCTGGATCAAACATATCCTGTGATGCATAAGTGTGGTTAGTACATACTAAGCCTACGTTAAGTGAGCCAATCATGTTAACTGTGTTACGAACAAGTGAAGTCAACGCCTTAGGCTTACGACCCATATCACCTTTCATATCACCCTTGTTAAACTGATCAACGTCAGTAGGTGTTAGTAGCATACCCAACGAGTCAATAACAAACAATACTTTAGGACGATCTTCTTCATCCATAGCACGATAGTCGTTAACAAATGTTGAGATAGTTTTTGCCACATCGTCAATCATACTCATATTAAGTTTGAGTAACTTCTCTGGACTTGTGTCTACTTGTAGAGCTTGTAGCCAGCTTTCGTCAAGTGCATTTTCTGTGTCAATTAATACTACAAAAATGTCTTGGTCTTGTGCGTGTTTTACAATATTGCCAGCGCAGAAATAACTCTTACCTGCTCCTGATTCACCTGCAAACACTGTAACCTTACCTAGCGGAACACCTTTGTGAAAGTCTCCTGAGATAAGATAGTTTAGTGCGTATGAACCTGTTGAAATCCAATCTGTAGGATCGTTAAAGCCTGAGCTCATACCTGTTATGCTTTTTGTTAAGTCCTTACGGAACTTACTTACGTCAAATGATTTAGCCATTGTTACTCCTTATAAAAGCTAATGTAGGGGACGTTAATCCCCTACATGGTTATTTTAACTTATTAAGACTGTCTTGAACGGATCATTGCAAGAATGTCTTCAGCTTTATTTTCACCTGCTGGTGCCGCCGCCGGAGTTGCCTCTGGAGTTGGAGCCGCTTCTGCTACTGGAGCAGTTGGAGCCGCTTCTGCTACTGGAGCAGTCGGAGCTGGTGTTGCTGGAGTTGTTGCTACTGGAGCGCGGTTTTGTGGATCACCGGTTCTAGCCGCCATTCCTGCTGGACGGAAGTATTGGCCAAAGCGTTCCATGTCGTATGCTTCACCGTCTACTGACGCTTCAAACATCTCTTTCATCACTTTAACTTCAATGTCACTTGGCTTCTTTGGAAGAAAGTCACTCATATTAAACAATCCGTTAGTGTTAACACCGTTCATTTCAGCATCAGTTAATGGACGCTCTCTACGAGCCCAATTTGATGTTGAATAATCTGCGTATCCACCTTTAGATGTTTTGTTAAGACGGAAGTCTACACCAGCAGTATAATCTGTTGGTAATTCTTCCATGTCTGGATCCATAAGTGCCTGCTTAATGATCTGAAAGATCTGCGGGCCAATAATGAATCTACGTACTGGATTTTCTGGTGACTCTTCTTGTAGAACGTTATCTACTACAAAGCCTTGGAACACATACGAACGCTTCTTCCAATATTTACGACCCATATCTTCAAGTGTAGGATCTTTGAACCATGCACGTACTTCGTTAAGAATATCGCATGTTTCACCGTACATTTCCATACATGGAATTTGTACTTGTACTGGGCGTGAGTCTGTCTCACCTTTGATACCCGCAAATGGTAGCTTGATCATCAAACGTTCTTTCCAAAAGAAAGTGTTTGTGTCATCGCCGTCTGGTAGGAATCGCAGAGTTGAACTCTGTCCTTCTTGCATGTTCCAAAATGGGTAAATTGCGTTGTCACCGCCTGAACGATTGTTACCGCCGGTGTTTGTTTCTTGTTCCTTGAGCTTCGCTCGGATTTCTGCTAATGATGCCATAGTTTAATGCCTCCTGTTAGTGCCTATGATTTGTAGCTACATTGCTACGGTCTTACTTTAGTGCCTGTTTATATTGTAGCACAGTTACTATTATATACTGTTCTACTTAGTTTGTCAAGTGTTATTTTGACTTAATTATGAAATAGTTTATCTTAATCCAGCTAAATGTTGGATTCTTGCCATTTCATCATCGTTCCCACTGAGTAATTGTGACATTACACCGTGAGCTTGTTCAACATTATGCTCGCCATAGTCTTTTTCGACTGCGGTTAGCACTGCTGTTTCACCTTTTGGAAAAGCATTTGTAGTATAATCGTACATACTCTTAATATACTCTTCTAAAGGAATCTCTTCGTTCTTTTGTTCCTGTTCGCCTTCTTCTGACTCGTGGTCCTTATTAGGCTCTTTACCGAATGCCATATCTAGTAGTTTATAACCACCGTATATTGCCGCTACTACTGCCGCAATAGGAAGCGCATTACGTGCCGCCATTGTAGCAATTTGGTTAATATTTGGAATATTAGCTAGTGCGCCTTTGCCAAATGCCATTAAGTCATCTGCGCTAGACACAATTTTATCGCCAGCCGCCGCCAATGCATCTGGTATTGCATCCATAGCATCGCCTACTTTGTCTGCTACATATGCACCACCGCCTATTGCGGCTGATTTTCCTGGATTTTTAACTATTGTTTTAGCTGTGCCTGCAACACCTTTGCCTGCCAAATCAGCAATAGTACTAAGTGTTTCTTTATTGCCGCCAATTTTTGGAAGTACTTTTGCAAGTGCGCCGCCAACAATTTTTAATAAATTTTCATCTAGTTGACTTTCAGCTACTAATTCTTCTAATGTAGTCTGCGGTCCACGTTCGTGATTTGAACTAGAAATAATAGTATCTAATTTTTCAGCATAATCGTGATCCATGTCAACTACACCTTCGTCAGCATCGTGAATCCCGTTGCCATTATCGTCAACCCAATGATCGCCATTTTCGTCGTGTACATCATGTGAACAATTTGTAGTTGGATTGTGTGGGGTATCTCCGCAATCTTTACAATGATACTCACTACCCATAGCTTCGTTTTGTTCTTCTTCGCCACCTTCGCCTAATAACTCTTCCGGTCCTAGATCTACTACTTTATTTGCTTCACTTACTAACTTATAAATGTACGGAAATACATCTTTTAATTCTTCGTTAAACTGTTTGATAGTAAGTTGAGCAGTCCAGTCAGTTGCAATATCTTCTGGAACATCTTCCATTACAGTTTGTTCAAAGTTTGCAAATGACTCTTTGTAATATGATTCTCTTTGAAGCATTTCTACAGTCTTCTTAACTGTATTAAGTCTTTCGTTAACTGTGTCCATATACCCTGCTAAACCTTCAGCCATTACACTTGAGCGATTCATGTATGTTTTAAATTTACGTAGGTTTGCTAATTCTTCTGAAAGACCTGTAATATGCTTGCCGAATACATCGTAGGCATTGCCACCTTCTGCAACGTGACGAGCCATTGCTCTGGCACCGTTTAAGTGTCTGAATGGATATTTAAATCTTTCACCGGCATCACTTTCAATATAAATGCTGTGTACGTTTTGTGTACGTCCTGCGGCATTTTCCATATTAACTGGGCCTGCGTGTTTAACAACTAGTCTTGCTGTTCCTACATTCTGGTAGCTAGTTCTGCTAGTACCATACATTTTTGATTCGCTCATTTGTTTCTCCGTGCTAAGGTATTCGTAATCTCGTTTATCTAAGTTTGATTTAGTAATATCTCGTGTGTCAAAATTTAACATTCTTTTCTTTGCAAATACCCGCAATTCTTTTAAGAAGTCATACCATTTAGATTTAAGTATATTTTCGTCTTCTGAAAACAAGTCTTGTCCGTACATAATTGTAAGACTATCTTGATCAATGTTTACATTAACCTTTTTACCGTCTGCAAAATCAAATTCAAAGAATCTAGCTTCGTTAGGTTTATTGGTGATAGTTGCTGACTCGTCACCTACTGTTATGTTAGGAAAACGTCCACGTATTTTATTAAATAGTTCTTTCGAAATAGTTTCAAGGTTTTTCATATTAATATTTATCCATAACCGCCACTAATGAAGATAGGCATTGGCGGCTCGTAGTCACTTTCGTTATCTGCTTGTGTAAAGGTATTATAGATTCTTGGATCCCAGTCTTTAAGTACTGCCATCATACGCAATGCAAGTAGCGTAGCACTAACTAAGTCGTCATTAGATCCTGGTTTAGCACCAAAACTTGTACCAGTAGCAACATATGCTTTTAATTCTGATAATAATGCGGCACTGTTAATAGTAATTTTGTCGTTCTCGATCATTGTTTTAAGTCTACTACATGCTGTAATTTTAGTACCATGTGTAGTGTTAAATCCTTTGCGGAACTTTCTTACATGTCCTTTGCGCATAGGTTCACTTACAAATAACCCTGGAATGTTTTCTTCACCTACATCATTAATAACAATTAATGCGGCTTCGCCAATACTGTTGTTTTCAACACTCCAGTATATGTTACTGCCATTTGTTCCGCAACTGTCTTTTAGGTGTGTACATATATCTTTTAGTATTCTAATTTGTGCAGGAATAGGAGTTTCGTTATGACGCCATTCTCCAATTTGTTTATAACTAGGAAGCTCAAATATTTGTATGGCCGCAAAGTCACCACCTGTACCCATACTTGGATCTAGTGCTACTGCATAATTTTCATCAGGAGTAGGCTTTCCAAACCAACGTGTTTGCCCCATATTTAATATAGGAGTAGTTGATTCCATTGATGCTAACTTAATACTATTAATTAATGTTTCGTCAAATACAAGGAATTCACAGCCATACTCACGACGGAACTTTTCTTCACCAATTCGACCAATTTCGTTACGCTTCCATTCTTCGTCTCTATCTGGATGCTCGTCCCAACTACAGGTAAATCCATGAAATCCGTTTGAGCCGATGTTGCCTTCGTTACCGTGTGCATCAAACTTGTTTTGTGATTCTTTCCAGATAATAGCAAATGTATCTTCATCACTGTTTGGCGTACTTGTAATAATAGCGCGGCCACCTGTTGCTAGTGTAGGCGATATTGATGTCCAAAATTCTTCTGCAATGTTTGGATTAACAAATGCAAACTCGTCACAGTATAGTAATGATATGGACATACCACGTCCTGTATTACCTGTTGTGGTAGCACTAACAATACGAGAACCGTTTTCAAATTCCATACTACCTTTGTTGTAGTTTGTAACACCTGCACGTATATGGTCTGGACAACTTTCGTATACATACCTAATACGTTGCATAATTTCTTGTGCGCCTGTGTACTTGTGTGCGGCAATTAGAATAGTTTGATCTGCAAAAAACATTGCATACCAAGCAAGGTATATTGCGGCAGTAGTAGTCTTTCCTGTTTGTCTTGGTAACATGTTAACATTAAATCTATGATCGTGATAAGATTTAAGTAGTCGTGTTTGGTACTCAAATGGATCAAACAATAGTTTACCTTTTACAGGATGCTGAATAAAAGAAAACTTTCTAGCAAAGTGCATGTATCCGTTAACAGGATCCATACATTTCATTAAGTCTTCAACTTGTGCATCCGTAAATGTTTCTGTTTTATTCGCCTTCTTGATTAAGACGCCGTCTAATGATGTACTCATACTACTATTTACTCAAAAAAATAGAGCCCGGAGGCTCTATTGAAATAATACTACTATTTGTAATTGTTATGTTGCTGTTAGTGTTGCGGCCGCTGTTACTAGTGACCCACTAGTGTCAATTGTATTTGGTCCAACTGCTGTTACTGTGCTAGTTGGATAGTTTGCCGCTTTACCAATTAGTCTAATACGTGCTTGTAAATCACCAGCAGTTGCATTTGAATCACATACCACAGTCATTATACCACTGTTATCATTAGTAACCATATAAATTAATGGATTAATTTCTTTACAAATTTGCTCTACTGTTTCATCTAATGCATCATCTTCTGCTCTTAGATCAACTGCTGTACCGTTTGCAATTTTAACTATAATTTTAAATGCAGTTGCGCCTTGGCTAAAAACTGTTGCGGCAACTGATAGCCCCGAACCGTGTACTCTTGTTTGACCAGCCATTAGTTATTCTCCTCAGCGTTATCTTTAATGTCTTGCTTAACCTCAGCATAGTCTGCGCCGGGGTATTTCTTCTCAAATTCTGCTTTGCTCATGCCTTCTTCGCAATCCTGCATCATGGCTTTTACACCGCCTTCTTTAACAATAGATTCGCCTGTGTACTCTTTGTATAATGTAGAAAGCTCTTCTTTAATCTTACTTGCCAGTGCCATTGGATTGTCTCCACCTGCTACTGGTGCATGTGATTTCTTAGATTTGTTAAGATCTGTGCCGCCTCTAATTACGTCACTTACATCACCGTACTGCTCATCTGGTGCGTTAGCATAGTCTTCAGTTTCTTCGCCAGTAACTTTATCACCTAATGCTCCGCCGATTGCCGCGCCTGCTACTTTTGGAGCCATTTTACCTGCAATGCCACCTAATGCTCCGCCGATTGCCGCGCCAGCTGGGCCAGCCAAACTTCCTAGTGCCGCACCTGCTTTTGCACCCATAGCACCTGTTGCAGTCGAAGCTACTCCGCCTGTTGCTGTATCCAGTGCGTCTGCACCCGCCGCTCCTGCGGCACCGCCTGCTAGTGTTCCTAGTACGCCTGCTTGTAGATCTTGGTCACCTGGTACATTGTCTTGTCCTGGAATACCCGGATCATCATTTGCACCGTCTACGGTTGCTCTAAATTTTTCAATGTCTGCTCTTGGATTAAGTGAATGCATTGCATCTACTGGCTTTGCGTCCATGCCAGCGTTACGCATCATTGCCATAAGCTGACCAACTTGTCCTGCGTCATCTGCTGTCATTGAGATGTTCATTGATGCAGATTCTGTTAGTTCTTGTTTTTTGCTAGGTGCGTCAATAGCATCCATTTTAGCAATCATGTCTTTAATGTTCATTATTTACTCCCTACTGGTGAAACAGTATTTTCTTTATCAGTAATGTCTTTACCTTCGCCAGGCTTAACATCTTGTATTGGATCAGCTCTTCCTGAGCGTGTACTTTCAAGTTCTTTTAGTAGTTCCATAACTCTATTTGAACCTACTTGTTCTTGAGCATTTGGATCGCCGCCCATGTCTTCTGTTTCTAGTTTACTAACATATGGCGTTTCATCGTCAATTTCTTGATATGCGATTCTTGGATCATTCTTTGTTCTTACAATAACCATTGCTCTATCTAAAGTGCAACACATTGACAAATATTCCGATAGTACTTCTGGCGTACTTGGATAGTTTAATCCCGCTTCCCAGTAAGTAACTTCGCAATTTTGTAGTTGTGGGAAATCTAGTGGTTTTTCTTGTATTGGGGTTTTCTTTCCTGCACCAAGAGAGTTTACACTGAATTTTTGTAGTGCAGTTTCCATGGTATCTTCAAAGCCCTCAGGTAACTCGCCTGCTACGCCAATTGAAAATTCATATACTTTTTTTGCTTCTGTTAGATATTTGTTAAACATAATGATCCGTCCTTATAAAATTATTTATCCATATTCTTTAGTTTTTCAAGTAAACTGTTCCGATCTGTTACAATATACCCTTCACCATTAAGTACATCACCCTCACCTGGAGCCTTGCCATCCTTGTCCATTTTTTCTTTTTTGAGCTGTAAGTCAATCATTTTTAGTTTTTTATCTAGCTTTGCTACCTTAGCATCCAAACTAGTCTTCAACATTCCGCCTGCAACTTCAAAAACTCTGCCGCTATAACGACTTTCAACATTCATTCCTAGATCCATTAGATCATCATATGCATCCATAGCCTTTTGTGCAATTTCATTTAGCTCTTTATCAGCCATTTCGCCAAGGCCTTTTACAGCTGGTAATGCACCTGCAATTTTGTCAAACTCTGCAATGTCTCTAAGAGTTTCATTCTGGAGTTCAATTACTTCTTTTTTGTCTTTTTTCTTATCTTCCTTGATAATGTCTTTACTATCAGGCAAGTCTAGGAGTTCTTCTAATTTCTTTGTCATTATACTCTCACATTAACTGCTACTATTATTTATCGTTTTCCTTGATGGAACATGTCCTTTTCTGTAATAACTCTAAAACTAATGCCTTTAGACTTACAGTATGCCCTTGCGGCTTCCCATTTGGCGGCATTTAAAATAGCGTGTGCTTGATTGTGTTTTGATTTACCAGCATTTTCCATAGTAGTTTGGTTATCAGGTTTTACTTCTATAAGCTCAACCATATTTTTACCTTTTTTAGTTTTATATTGTATGAAAAAGTCAGGTACGTAAATAGTGTGACGTCCTGTTAATGGATTTCTATAAGGAATTTTTACTGCTTCACTGGCCCATGCTTGTATAGCAGGATTTTCATCACAAAATTTCATAAAATGAAACTCCCAACTACTACGATAAGTTGGTGATTTTTTGCCTACGTATTTTTCTGCATGTTTAGGAGTAAATTTACCGGATGCATATTTGCGTGCCATGGGTTACCCCATTATGTTTCTTGATTCTACTGCACTAGCTGTGTTATCGACTCTAAATCCCATAGTGCTAATTTTCTCTCTATTAAAATTAATAACAGAAGCAACAGCATAACTTAGCTGTAGTTTTTCTAATCCTTTAAGAGTATCTAATAATTCAAATACTTTTATGTTATCAATTTTTGCTTGTTGTAATAATACTGCTCCAGTTGACTGTGCGGCACTAGTACCAAACCCTTTTGATTCTAAAAAACCAATTACAGCATCAACTTCGTTACTAGGATAAGCTAATTGCTTTTGATAGTACGTGTTGAAATAGCGTTTAACATCTTCTTCTTTGTTAGAGATCGACTTTGGTAAATTTAATGACATATTATTCTCCTTCTCCACCCATTACATTTGGCCCACTAAACGCATTTTGTACGGCATTAGTAGCCTTACTAAAGACTGCACCTACTCCGCCATTTTGTTGTACATAGTTTGATGCACCTACTACAACTGCCGCAGATGCCAGTGTAGAAATATCACCGCCGCTACCGCCTTTAGGAAATGCTATGCCTGCTACACCACTGGTATCAATGCCAGCTGATTGTCCAATTTGTCCTATTGCGCTTCCAATTAATTCTTGCCCAATACCACTTCGTGTTAGCCCGCCTGCGTTTCTAAATACGTTTGCGGCTTGTAGTACAGTCCCAAAGTTTGCTGTGCCACTTGTAATTTGTCCCAGTACTCCCATGCCGCCGGCAAGTACTCCGCTACCGCCTAGTAATGCTGATGCACCACCGCCTGCTAATGAAATAGGACTTGGTGTTTTATCATAATGCTCTTCTGCAAATCCCTTAGGACCATTTACTCCAATTGGGCCTCTGCTCATATGCACAGTTTCGTAATCTAAAGTCATTTGACTTTGCACTAAGTCACTTGCACTATGATCCATTGTGTCATGTTGCCAAGAACTTATCATAGGATTAATTAGTGTAAATGAAGTATAAGTTTTTCTGGCTAGTTGGCTAATAGTAATACTAGTAAAAAACGGCTTATAACTATCATTATCAAGTCCGTATCTATACTGGGCACCGTTGATAGAATTTCCTCTATCAAATTGAATGTTTGTTGGTTCAATAGCACCAGCAGGCCCAACACTAGCATAGTTGCCATCTCTATAGTAATACCTATAGTATGCTTCCCACATTGCTGTAGTAACACCAAAGTTATCATCGTGAAAACTAATATTAACTGGTTGATAATCAATACGTTTTTGTACAACACGCTTTCTGTTGTATTGATGTTTTATGTCTGTTTGAATATTATATGCAGGTAACTGCGCTGTCTTAACAAGCATATTAAGTTCATTCATATGCTTTTGTCTAAGTTGCGGAATTACTGCTGTTACATCTGGATTAATATTAAAGGTAACGTGGTAAAGAAACTTTACTTTAGGTGTTAGTCTGTGACTATCGTCAACAAACATACGTGCGGCATGTTGAAAGTCGCCCAGTGTACCTTTAGGGTTTAACGCACCCGATGCTAAATTGTCTAAAAAACCGTTTAAGAAGCTCATACTAATATTTAGCCTTTTCTGTTAACTACGTAGATAATTAGATCATAAAAAAAGGGACAATTAAGCCCCTCAATTTAATAATATTAGTCGCTTTAGATTGCGCCGCCACCTGTAATAGCTGTGTTGATTGTTCTACCAACTGCTGTACCAATGCCAGTACCCTGTGGGCTCTGGATTGCGTTATCATAACGGATTGTTAGTGCCACTGTAACTACATCTGATGTAGCATAGTTAAGTGAATTATAGTTAGTGCTTTCTAAATAACATCCGTATAGTTCAAATGTTTCTAGTACACTAGCTGTATTTGCTCCGTTGCCGCCGTCTAAAATTTCAATACGTGTAACAAACTTGTAGTCTGCGCCACTTGCCGCACTTGACTGCTCAAAGAAGTCAAACTGTTTCTGAAGCTGTTCACCAACAAGTTTTTGTACATTGTTACTAACATCTTCACGTAAGTTAAGCGTAATTGGTTCCCAAGTGTGTTTACCTGCTAAGAATACTTTGGAGTTGTAAATATCAACTGTCATCTGATCAAAACTAACGCTAGGGCGTGTTACATCCATAACTTGTTTAGTTAGTTCAGTTGACGGACTTGATACACCAAAGTTTTCCAAAGATACTCTAAAACGGTATTGTAATTTTGGCATTAACAAGCCCTGATTAGATGCACTTGCGTTGCTATCTAAAGGTACTGTTAATTTTGAAAGTGTTGAAATTGCCATTCTGTTCTCCTGTTACATTTATTTATCAAATAATAGGCTCCATTTTTCAGGAGCCTATTTCAGTGAATTATAATCCTGAAATCTCGCCAGTGTTCTTAAGTCTTAGCGGTATGTAAATAAATTCTACTGCTTTAACTGGTTCAATAGCAATATCTAAGTAAAGCTCGTTTCTATCAATTCTACTAGGAGTATTGTTACTTTCGTCACATACTACTAAGAAGTCATATAACGCTCTTTGACCTACTAATTCCAACATTAAACTATCTGCTTGTGCTTTGATCTCGTCACGTGTAATCTTATCGTTCGGCTCAAAGATGTAAGGCTTAGCAAGTTTGTTAAGTTGACTACGCAAGTAGATAACCAAACGTGCTACGTTAATACGATCCAAAGAACTTGCATTTTTTGCACGAGTCTTTTGACCAAAGTTAACAAGACCTGCGCCTGTTAAGAACGTAATTGGGTTAATACTTTGTGAGTAAAGCGTATCACGCTGTCCTTCATTAAGTGATATTGACTTAAATTCGCCTTCTGCAGTAATGTATCCTGCGGCACTTGCGTTAGTAATTCCGCCACGTCTTGTTCCTGCTGGAGCAAACCATGGAAAGCTAACTTGATCGCTTAGTGCTAATGTTCTTAGGATACCATGACTTGGTGGAACAACAACGTTGTTACCTGCATTATCACTTGTAAACAAGCTCGGATAAAATACACCCAAGTACTCGTCTCTTGTTGTTAATCCATTGTCGTTATCTTCAACAGCTAGTGCTACGTTTGAGCCCCAGTTGTTTAGTGTAGTTGCATCACTCTTAAGTCTCATTGGACTATCACCAACAACAAATGCTGTTAAGCCTCTATCGTTATTAAGCGCAACCATTTCACCAATTAGTTCTGGATATCCTGGTGTTGCCATTACGTTAAATAGTCTTGATTCGTCATCTCTAATTTCTTGGTTACTATTAACCATTGCTTGTAGAGCTTGTATAACTACTTTACGCTGTGCTTTACGTCCAAAGCTACCTGCTCCGTCTGTTTGGTTAGCTGATTCAGTAACCCAACGATGTGGATAATAAGCAGTTTGAAGTACATCACCTTGACGAACGTTTTTAGCAGTTACGTCTACGTAGTTACGTGTAAATTTCTTAACGTTAAATCCGCTTCTGCGTAAATTAAACAACAACATACCTTTTGGATATAGTGCTGGATCCGGCGCATCAGTGTCTAAGAAGTCACTAACTAATAGCTCTGCAATAGTACCTGTTGGTGCTACTGTTGCTGTTCCGCCACTTGTACCGTAACGTGCATCTGCAAACAAAATACCATCTTCAGTAGTTTGATCACCTTCATCAAGTGCAATCCACTTTTGAAGATCTGCGTTATACTTGTTAACTTGTGGATAGTTTTCTAAATCTGCTGTACTAACCCAAATGTCACCAGTTACTAGTGCAGATGATCCATCTTGCTGTGTAGTAGGCTCAGTTGCTGAAACAATTGGTCCTAGCGCATCGGCTGATGAATAAACACCTTGATAGCCTTTCCACGTAGTACCGTTGTGTACCATAATATCACACTCATCAACAATTGAATTGTACCATAGTGCGCCGTCTGCTGTTAGTGCTGTTGGAGCATTTGTGCCTGCTGTTTGTGTTAAGATTTTCCAATTTGAAGCATGGAAGTCATATACACCATCGCCTGTTGGAGCCGCATATAAGTTTGCAGTTCCTGCCTTTGTTGCATAGTTATATGCCGCAAATCCAATTAATCCTAAAGCACCGTTTGTGTCTTTAATATGAATTTCACCACCGTCGTTATGTGAAACAACAAGTCTGTTACTTGCGTCTACACTTGCAACAATGTTTACAAATCCTGCCGCGTTAATTGAGTTTGCAAACAAGTCTGCATCGCTTGCCGCGCCTGTTGCTGTAACACTTAATGCTTTGCCACCTGACATAGTTGCTACGCCAGTAGTACTTTCTGCCATGGTAAAGCCATATGACTGACTGTTTAGTTGTGTTGCAACTGCGCTCGAAGTAATTTGCATTGCACTTGAACTATTTCTTGCAAAAATTGTAAAATCAAGTTCTTCATTTTCTGCTTCAGTAGTATGTGCTTGTACATAAAGCTGTCCTAGTGCAAGATTTAATCCGCCTTTTGCTTTATCTAAATTAAATACTGCTTCTTGGTGTGTCTTGTAAACTGGTGCTGGTTTAAGTTCCCACAATTTAGTTGTTGCGTTAAACGCTTTAACTTTCATTTGTACACCTAAGTTAGCATCAGTTGTTTTAAACCAAACACTTCCTGAAGGTCTTGACTTTGTATCAGCTACTTTAAATCCTGGAACATTTGTATGCGGAGCAATTTCTAATGCTGGAGCATAGTATGTACCTGCTGTAATTCCTAAGTCAGCTAATAGTGTGCCTGAAGCGCCTGCTGTAATAGCAATCGCACCATCGTCATCAGTTGAACCATCTGTAGTTGATGAACCATCACTGTAAACATACAATTTCCCGTCAACAACTGCTGATGTTACGCCTGTAATGCCTGCGGCATCAATTGCTGTTTCCATTGCCGCAACGTTTACGCCACTAATAGTAACAGTAGTTCCGTTAATAACAACAGTTTGTCCAGTTGTTAGTACTGGATTACTTGCAGTAGCACTAACTGTTGGCCAACTATTGACCCATGCCGCTGTACCTACTTTGACCCATGTGCCTGCACTATTTTTGTAGTATACTTTATTAGTAGTAGTTGTAGTTACTACTGCATAATTGCCTACTGCGCCTACTGCGCCCTTAGGAGCACCTGTGTTAACATCGCCTACTAAGTTTGTTTTTGACGTAATAACAATTGGAGTCTTGTTTGTGAATGACTGTCCACCAGTGACAGTAACAGCATTGCTGTTCCATTCAAAAATTCCGTATTTTGTTTGAGCTGTGTCAAACCAATATGTTCCGTTTGCTGGGTTTGCCGCTGGAGCACTTGCACTTGGCATAAGTTGACTTAAATCAATGTCTGCCCTTACAACAAACGCTCTGTTGCTTACACCCAAATATGAGTATGCCGCTTGTAGTCCGTATTCGTTAAGCTCACCGCCATTTACTGGGTTATTGCTTGCATCTGTTTGGAAGTATGGGTCTCCAAATGTGTCTGCTAAATCTCTTTGTGAAGTAATTAAAAAAGGAACTCCTGCGTTCGCTTTTGTTGTACCTCGTGCTGTCCCTGTTCCTGCCGCGTTTGCCTTATCTTGCTGAGAGGCAACGAACAGCATTGGGGTTGTACCTGGTTCTGCTGGTGTGTAAAAACTTTCGTCGATTACGCTTACTTGTACACCTGGTGATATTAATGCCATTTAAGTTCTCCTGTTATAACAACTGTTAAAAGTATTTATATGATTTGTCTAAAACCATACGTCATAACACCTAATAAAAGGGGGCATAAAGAGTAGGTAAATACAATATGAGACCTTTATGCGAATGCGGATACCGCCCAGCGGCAATAAACTACAAAAAAGACAATAGAACATTCTATCGCAAGCAATGTGAAACATGCTTGCACCATGGAGAGAAGAAGTGGGGAATACCTAAATGGCATCAAGCAGGGTATCGACAAAAAGATACATGTGAACGGTGTAGTTTTAATAGTCCGTATGTTGAGCAATTTAATGTGTATCATATAGATGGAAATCTAAACAATACACTGCCAAGTAATTTAAAAACTGTTTGTGCTAATTGCCAGCGTGTTATGCAGAAGCTAGGCGTAAAGTGGAAGCAAGGCGACCTTGTACCTGACTTTTAAGATCGTCAATAGTGCCTTCGTTGTAAATATTAAAATCAAACGGTATATTTGCCCAGCGCCATTCACTAGGATGGGCGTCTGTTGGTTCAATACCCAAGTCTTGATATTGTCTAAACCATACAGGATCTGGGCCACGTTTTACACACCAAACTTTGCCGTCTAGTCCTTTAATTACGTGTGCTTCATTATCAAATCTAACATCAGGAATAACAAAGTTTGTATCTGGGTTATCAATAACTGTCTTCTTTACAAAGCTAACCCATATTCCATCGTAAAAGCCATTGCGCATACAATCGGTACCAAACTCTTGAAGTACTAATCTAGGAGTAATTTTGCGGCCAGTTTCTTGAGTCCAAAAAGTATCTTCTTGTTCTCGCCAATAACGACTATCAGCAGTATCGCCTTCTAACATTTCTCGCGGCCAATCGAACATTACGCTAACTGCGTCTTTAAGTTTATCTGCAAATGAAATCTTTTTAAAGCCGTGTTCGTCAACTAGAACGTCTGCTACTGTACCTTTACCGCAACCAATTAACCCACAAACACCAATAATCATATAATACACTCCTAAGTATTATTAAGTATACTATAAAATTTAGGTGTTGTCAACCGTTAATTAATCGAAATGTCCGCCTTTTACAGCAACATGTTTTATTTCTTCTATTAGGAGTTGTTCTTGACGTTCTGCGTATGCTTCTTCAAACCCTTCTTCGTGGATATAACTTTCATTATTTCCCCAAGCACGTTTAAAGTATGAGTTGTAAGTTTTTTCAACGTCATCATCGGACCAGCTAATGTCAATTAGTGTGCCTTTGATTATCCAGTTAAGTCGGTTAGCTTGTTTACGAACGTACGGTGAACACATGAGCTTCTCCTTGTTACAATGTATTTACAAAATAACAAAATGTTGGCGCTAACGTTGGATCAATTAGCCTATCATAAATCCGTAGCCTTGACCACCGGATATTTGCATTGATACTTCAGTTTCTAATTTGTCTAATTCCATCTGTGCTTCTGCTTTAAGCGCATCACCGTTAAGACTCGAACCGCCTTGTGGTCCTGCAATAGTAGCAAATTTAGACCTTGCTTCGCCTAACATATACTTACATTTAGCAAGTGTATAATCTTTAATCCATTGCACTGCCATGTAATCGTCTAACAGCTCAAAATCTGGTCTGTGATTGTAGCAGTAAAGAAGTAATTCTTCTTCAGCTCTTGGTCTTTGTAAGATAGTTAATTTCTTTTGTGATCTATTCCAAGCAAACTCAATGAAACTACCAAACATACGTCCTACTAATTCTTGATATCCAGCAAATGCATTGTATGTTGCTAGGCCGCCCATGTTTGAACTAGCAAGTAGATACGTGTTTGTGTAAGCCATGTTGAACGGTTCAAATAATGTTCCGCCATCGCCGCCACCGGAGCGTGATCCAATACTTCTACGGAAAATTTGACGCACTTCTTGTACTTCATTAGGAAGTATATATGCGTTTTGGTCCATTACTGTAGGCATAAAAATATATGATTCTTCAACTGAGTTATCACTACGTTGCCTAAACCTTGTTAGTGCAGTGTTAAGTGCAGTTTCATAATGAATCGGGTCTAGTTCAACATCAACCATTCCGCCACCAAGCATTGCTTCAACGTATTTGTAAACTTCTTGTTTTTTTGTATCTAAATTTTCAGACATGTCATGTTCTCCGATATAGTATTTATGCACAACGATAAATACTATTACAATGCCAAAACTTAGCTTATATAAACCCGAGAGAGGGAAAGACTACTCATTCTTAGACAAAAGTATTACCGAGATGTTTACAATCGGTGGTACAGATGTTTTTGTTCATAAGTATCTTGGCCCTAAAAATCCTAGTGAAGCAGACGCAACTGCTGACCAGCCTCGTTATGATGCTGTAAAAGAAACCAATATACAAGATATGTTGTTCCTTGAAAACAGGGATAGAAAATACGACCCAGACATTTACACGATGCGTGGAATTTATAGCGTATCAGATGTAGACTTTGACATGAGTCAGTTTGGATTATTCTTACAAAATGATATTATATTCATGACAATCCCAATTAATTATAGTGTTAAGACACTAGGGCGTAAGATCATGTCTGGTGATGTCATCGAGTTGCCTCACTTAAAAGACGAATATGCGGCAAATGATTTTAGCGTAGCACTTAAACGGTACTACGTAGTAGAAGATGTGAATAGAGCAAGCGAAGGATTTTCGCATACTTGGTATCCACACTTGTACAGAGTTAAAATGAAGCAGATTGTTGACAGTCAAGAGTTCAAAGAGATACTTGATTTACCTGCTGAAGAGGGAAGTACACAAACGTTACGTGATGTGCTTAGTACATACGACAAAGAAATGCAAATTAATGATGCTATTCTTGAGCAAGCAGAAGCAGATGCTCCTAAGGCAGGATTTGATACTAGTCATTTGTACACATTACAGGTTGATGACGAAGGTGTTCCAGAACTAGTTACAACCGACATTACTACACTTGATGCTAGTACAGAAAACGAATTAGCAGATCGAGTCAATCAAACTCCTGAAAGAGAAGGTTATACAGGTTACTTAATTGGTGACGGCATTGCTCCAAACGGTGAAGCGTTTGGCAGTGGTCTTAGCTTTCCACTTAGTCAAGTTAAAGGTGATTACTTCTTAAGAGTAGATATGATGCCGAACAGATTATTTAGATATGACGGACAACGTTGGGTTAAGATGGAAGATAATGTACGTATGACATTGACTAACACTACTGCTAAAGATACACAGCGTACAGGATTTATTAATAATACAAAAACTTCAACTATTGGCGGCGAAACAGTTGTCGAAAGACAAGGACTTGGATCCGCACTTAGACCAAAGGCAGATAACTAATGCAACATTTTTATGATGGTCAGATTAGGCGCTATGTTACACAGTTAGTGAGACTGTTTAGTAACTTTTCTTACAAAGACGGTGACGGGAAAATAGTTCGTGTTCCAGTAACCTACGGTGACATTACTCGACAAGTTGGGCATATCATTAGAGATAATAGTGAGAACAAAATACCAAGTGCTCCGCGTATGGGCGTGTATATTACTGGATTAGAACAAGACAGAACACGCACAAGTGACAGTTCGTTTGTTAGTAAAGTTAATATACGTGAACGTGCATACGATACTGACGGAGCAGAATACTTAAACACACAAGGCAAAAATTACACTGTAGAACGTATAATGCCTAGTCCGTATAACCTACAAATTAATGTTGATGTTTGGTCAACTAATACTGATCAAAAATTACAAATTATGGAACAAATATTAATGTTGTTTAATCCTAGTTTGGAAATACAAACAACAGATAATTATGTTGACTGGAGTAGTTTAACCAGTGTTGAATTGTCTAGTTTAAGTTTTAGTAATAGATCTATTCCAATTGGGACAGAGTCTGAAATTGATATTGCACAACTTGGATTTACTACACCAATATACATTAACCTTCCTGCTAAAGTTAAAAAGCTAGGCGTTATTACAAATGTTATAATGAGTATATTTGACGAGTCAAACGGAACAATCGACTTAGGATTAAGTACTCCTGAATTACTTGCATACAGCGATACTGAACAAGAGCGTCCGGCAATGAATAAACAAACTACTAGAGCAGAACGACAGGGTAATAACGTACAAGTAGGTATGACTACATTTAAAGATTACGAAATTGTTGTGTTAAATAATATAGCACAAATTATAGATAAGGGTATTGCAGGCTCTGTACAGTGGAGTAAAATTATTGATGTACAACCCGGCGAATACAAAGCTGGATTATCACAGCTACAATTACAACGTAAGTTATTAACCGGCGAAAATACTAGTATTAGTGTTAATGGTGCTATAACAATTAACCCATTGGACGAAACACAACTTATTATTGCGTGGGATGACGACACTATACCAACCAACTCATCGTTAAATTCACCCAGTGGCAGAAATAATACAGGATCAGTAGACTTTATTATTAATCCTGCCAAATACAATCCAACTACTGCAAAAGCCGCAGGGTTAAGACTGTTATTATTAGGGTCAATTAACACTAGTAGTAACGTTGGTGGACTAATGGACTTTGGTCAGGATCCAAGTGATGGTAGTTCTAAGGACCCATATGATGGTCCAGATGCCTGGAAAAATACAGACAATTCAGATTTCGTTGCTAATGAAAATGACGTTATAGAATGGGACGGCGCACAATGGCATGTAGTGTTTGATGCTAGTGCAGACGTTGGTACAACCACAAAATATCTAACAAATCTTAACACAGGTGTTCAGTATAGATGGACTGGCACAGAATGGATATTATCGTTCGAAGGCGAATACCGAAAAGGGACCTGGCGCCTGTCACTCTAAAATAAGTACTTGCATGACTCAAGAAATAATTTGTAGTGGTGCATTGTTTTATTCCCTTAAAACAAAAAGATTCTTACTCTTACATCGCACCCAAAGTAAACAGAAGCACGTATGGGGACTTGTTGGTGGAACTAATGGCAAGGATGAATTGCCGTGGCCTGCACTTGAAAGAGAAATACAAGAAGAAATTGGTGGCATTCCTAATATAACAAAAACAATTCCTTTAGAAACATTTATAAGCACTGATGAAAAGTTTAGCTTTCATACATATCTTGTAATAATTCAAGAAGAATTTATCCCAGAATTAAATTATGAACATGATGGATATGCATGGGTATCTTTTGGAAGATGGCCAAAGCCCTTGCACATGGGATTACGTAACACGCTCCAAAGTAAAACTAATCAAACAAAATTTGAAACAGTTTTTAATCTAATAGACTATCTAGGACAGGAAAATAATGAAGGAAATTAAAAATATTACCATCGTCGGTGGCGGTACAGCGGCATGGCTAGCGGCCGCATATATTTCACGCAACATGTGGGACATTAGTCTAACAGTTATTGATAAAGAAGCAGGAAATCCTATTGGTGTTGGCGAAGCTACTGTATTAACGTTCCCTGCATTTTTAAGAGATTGCGGCATTGATTTATCTGATTGGTTTCAAGCTGTTGACGGCACTTATAAGTCTGGGATTGATTTCCCAGGGTGGAAAAATCCTAAAGGATCTATATACCATCCGTTTTATTTAAATAGATCGTATCAAGAACACAACTGCACACAGTATGATGTATGGGCACAAAAACAAAGTGTAGACTTTAAGAAATCATCATTACCAACATTTGACGTAGCAATGGATAACAAAGTTGATATATGGGCATCGTTTTCTGCGTTAGCATATCATATCGATGCTGGTAAGTTAGTGAAACAATTAGCAAAACACTGTGGACAACATCTTACTTTAATTAAAAGTGACGTAGTTGACGTTAACAGAAACGACCAAGGTGATGTTGTAAGTTTAGGATTAAAAAACGGCACAACACATACTTCAGATTTTTATATTGATTGTACAGGTTTTGCATCAGTACTAAAAAAGCCAAAGCGTGTAGAATTATTGGGCAACGGTAGACTGTTTACTAACACTGCTGTTGCAGGACATATTCCGTACGAAGATAAAGACGCCGAATGCACTCCTTATGTAAGTTGTCCTGCGGTTGATCATGGATGGATTTGGAAGATACCAACGCAAACAAGAATTGGTAGCGGTATGGTGTTTAATAAAGATATTACTGACATCGAAACAGCAAAACAATATTTTTGTGATCACTGGAACGGAAGAATTAAGCCTGAAGATTTAAAAGTTATTGACTGGCAACCATACTACAGTGAAAACTTCTGGGAGGGAAATGTTGTATCACTAGGCCTAAGTGGTGGATTTATTGAGCCTTTAGAAAGTACTGGCATTGCTAGTATGACTACTGGAGTTTATAAATTAGTACAACGTATTCCCCAATATGCCTATACTCAAACAGATATTGATTCATACAATAAAGAAATGGCACATTGGTATGGTGATGCTGTTGACTTTGTTAACAGTCATTATGCTGACACAAAATGGGATACTCCTTTTTGGAATTATGTAAAAGACACACACGTCAAGTCAGACAAGCATAATTTCTATCAAAGATGGCTTAAAGATCCTAGTAGAAAATTTTACACAAACGTCGATTCAATGACATTGTTCCATGCACCTAATTGGCATCTTTGGTTAATACAAATGGGATATCCTGTTAATAAAGATATATTAAATTTAAATGCGTTACAACTCAATGATATAAATCTAGACTTTGCTCGCCATGAAAAGATTCGTGGCATTACAAGTTTGTCTCATGCGGATGCTATTGAGTCTACTAATTTAGGGTGCGATTGGGTTGCTCGAACAGAATCAAGAAATCAAGGAATATAATATGAAAATAGTTATTGTTGGTGGCGGAACTGCTGGATGGTTAGCCGCACTTATGCTTAGTAAAATTAAACCAGAACATACAGTAACATGTATTGAAAGTTCTAAGATTGGTATCATTGGTGCTGGAGAAGGTAGTACAGGCGCACTAACAAACATCATTCAAAATGTAATGTGGGACTTTGGAATTGATGAACAAGACTTTATTAAAGAGTGCGATGCAACAATTAAATTAGGCATTAAGCACACTGGCTGGGGTCCTGATATTAATAAATCATACTACGGTCCGATTGATGGTACTCCGACTGGTGGGCAAG
>Ga0115007_10000761_pt1 | contig 21252 bp, 18 predicted proteins | sample ArcOceMetagenome_2_FD_87166 | JGI IMG/M metagenome (GOLD analysis project Ga0115007, IMG submission 87166) | Marine eukaryotic phytoplankton communities from Arctic Ocean - Arctic Ocean ARC135M Metagenome | ecosystem: Environmental > Aquatic > Marine > Oceanic | place: Arctic Ocean | collected...
TTTTCTTTAATTATATTTATAATTTTAAAGAAGAATAATTCTACGTGTGTGATTGGTCTATAATTATTATTGTATTTTTTTAAAAATTTGTAATTTTCAAAAACTATTTTATCGTAATTTTTTTCATCAATATAATTATTTTTAATTAATTCAAATGTAATTTTTAATATTGTTTCTTCAAGATTTATATCATAAATGAATAAATCATATAAATTATCTCTAAATTTTATAAATTCTAAATTTTTATAATCTATTAAAGTATTATAAATTTTTTTAACAATATTTTTTTTATATACATCAATCGTGTCATTTTTACTAATAACATCCTTTAAATTATTAATATTTGATTCTGTTAATTCTTTATTTTTTGTTATTTTTTTATATTTCGATAAACTAGGCTTTGAAAAAGATATTATTTTTGTTCGTTTTAATATTATTGATGGTAAAAAACTTACCTGTTCTGTTAAAAATATAAAAATTAAATTTAAATTTTTGTGTTCTATACTTTGCATATAACTATAAAAATTTTCTAATAATTCGGTATGTATTTTGTGAAAATTTTTACAAACAATTATATTGTTTATCCTTTGCTTTGTGTTACAAACATCCAAAATATGATGATATAAATTATTAAATAAAATTTTTGCATTACAACCCAATAATTCTATGTCTATTTCGAAATGTATGTCGCTAACTTTAAAAGTATAATCATATTTGTTGTTATACTTGTATGTTATTTTTCTCTCGTATTTCAGTTCAGTAGGACTGTATCTTTTTATAAAATTTAACATTTGAGAATATTTTCCAACTCCAGACGGACCATAAAAAATTAAATTTGGCAATTCCGATATATTATTAGACATTGACTCAAAAAAAGGCTCCATGTTTTTATGTAAATTTTTTTTTTTAACACCGTTTATATAATCAACAAAACTCGTTTCTAAATATTTCATTCAATATTATTATTTGTATTTTTTATTTATTATGATTTAAATGAAAACAATATTATAAATTTTAAAAAGGTTAGATATAAATTTTAAAATTTAATTAATGGATGAAAAATACAATTTGATAATAGAACGATTAGATAATTTTAGAGAGAAATTTCCAAATATTGTAAATTTATGGGATGAATTCTTAAAAAAAAGACATGAATTATTTTTACAGAATTTAAATAAAGCTGAATATTTTCTAGATAATTGTGATACAACATTGGATGACGATTTAAAACCAGAAACAATATCATTATTATATTTATTTTTCAATAACAGTTTAAATGAAATATAATAATATTTATTACTATGTTATTATGTTTAAAAGAACACGAATTTAATAAAAATAATGTATTAATTAATAATAAAATAAAAAACAACGTTATTAATAATTCATACTTCCATAGAATTTATTATTCTGACGATTCGTTCATCTTAAATGGTGTTAGCATCGAGTTTAATTTAAAAAATATTACTATTGAAAAACATTTTAATAAAGTTAAAATAAATTTTAATAGTAAAGATAATATAAATACAATAGAAAAATTACTGTTTATTGAAGAAGATTTAATGAATATGTTTAATTATACAAAAAAAAGAAAATTATTATTAAGAGAACAACTTGTTAATAATTATATAAAAATATCAAATAGTAATAAAAATTTAAAAAAATACACAGAAATAAAATTAATTTTAAAAATTTCAGGTTTTTGGGAATCCGCGTATGATTATGGGATAACTTTCAGGTGTTTAAATGTTGATTAACCATCTGTAATTTTTTTATTAATTATTATACTTATATTTATAACCATCACACCCAATAAATATGTAAATAAAAAGATTGATAATAACATTACAATGTTACCACAATTGGGTAACATTTCTTCTAATTGTTTTACTATTTGTTTGTTTAAACTTATAAAAAGAAAGATAAAAAGAATTAATAAATTAGAAGTCTTTAAATAAAATGGCAAGTCACCACTACCTACATTTCCATCAAATAAACCTTTATTCTTAAAAGAAACCACAGTTAAATAAAGAGTTGTAAAAAAGAGAATAATATTAAAAAATAAATACAACATTTCAACTTTTCCAATGCCATTCGCTCCGTCACCACCTACAAAATTACTTAATATTGTCCATCCCATTAAAAATGTAAAAATTACGTACGCATATGTATTTTTTTGTATAGCCATAGCAAATAAGGCACCTATACCTAATCCCCAGTTCATCATTTTATCAACACTCGTCATAATATAATATTATATGATATTTTTTTATCACATAATATAATGCTATAATATGGAATTATATATTATCTAAAACCCATTCCATATCTATATCTTTCCATGCCTTTTTTTTAATAGAAATAAATTTCGGTTTTGTCATTTTTTCTGTTTTATAAAAGACATACGGTCCATATTTCCCCTGTCTAACTGACGCAATATTGCTTATTTCTTTTAATATATTTGATTTATTTACAACATTTTTTTTAATTATTTTATTTACGTCTTCTAATGTAATATCTTGTATTTTCTTATCAATATATTTCAATGATTTATTTTTGCCTTTAAATGAAAAATATAACCCAAATTTTCCACTTTTTATAATTATTTCTTCACCTTCTATTTGACCTAAAGTTTTCGAATTATTATCATTTTTTTGAATTATATCCTCTATTTTATACTCACCTTTCTTTAATTTTTCAATATCAATATTTGGTTTTACCTTTTAAATGTTATCTTTTCACCTTCTTCGCATAAAATAACAGGCCCAAATTTACCTATTATCCATCTATGTTTTTCATCAATTTTTATCCCCTTTTTCATTTTACTTTTGTTTTTTGGACTTTTTTCTTTTTTAGAAATATTTTTTATAGATAAATCAATTTCTTTTCTACATTCGTCGCATAATTTTTTCAACTTAAATTTTCCCGCACTAATTTTATCCAAATTACCTTCCATATTTTTTGTGTAATCATAATTAAATAAATTATCAAAATATTTATTCAAAAATTCAATTACTATAATCCCAACCGGTTGTATAACTAGCTTATTTTTTTCATCCCCAAAACTTTTTTGTATCTTTTCTTCTTTTATTTCCTTTTTCAAAATAAAATTTTCACAGTCCATTTTCTTCCCTACAATGTTCATTTTTTTTACATATAACCTTTCCATGATTTTTGATACCAATGATGAAAATGTTGATGGACGACCAATGCCTTTTTTTTCCAATAATTGCACCAATCTTGCTTCAGTATAATGCGTTTTTAACTTTTTAATTGTTATTTCACTTTTAATCTCTCTATATCCAACCTTTTTACTTTCTTTGAGAGAATTTATAAACTCAAAAACATCATCGTTTTTCTCCATACCTTTCACAATTTCCCAACCCGGAAAAACATTTTTTTCACAACTATTTTTATATCTAATATTTTTATGTTTTAAACTATCCGGAGCATCAATATAACTCGGTATTACATCATATATTGATGCTGCCATACAACTTTCTAAAGAATTTGTCCAAATTAAATAATATAATTTTTTTTCCATATCTCCTATCTTTGGATTCTGTACTGTTTCTTTCAATATATCAGTTGGTCTTATAGCCTCGTGGGCTTCTTGCGCTAAATTTTGTTTATCACTTTTTTTAGCCTTTTCTTCATTCCTTTCTTCATCCTTTTCTTCATCCTTTTCTTCATCCTTTTCTTCTTTATTTAAAGAAATTTTATCTAATTTATTTCCAATATACTTTATATTCCAATTTCTATGAATATAATTTTTTGCACTTTCAATAAAATCTAAAGAATATTTTGCATTATCTGTTCTCATATAAGTAATATATCCATTTTCATATAATGTTTGGGCTAATCTCATTGTTGTCTTCGGAGAGAAATTATATGTATTACTTGCTTTTTGTTGTAAAGTAGATGTTATAAAGGGTTTTGGTTGACTCTTTTTAACTCTTTTTTTCTCCCCCACCTTCAACTCATACTTAAAATCCTTTGATTTTTCAAGAAAATCGACAACTGTATCTTTTTCTATAAAAGATTTGTTTAATTTATAAAGTATAGTCATGTGTGTAAAGGTTCCTTTCGTTTCATATACTGTTTCTCCTTTCGCTTTTTTACATTCTAAATCATTTTCATAAACCAAATTTAAAGCGGGGGTTTGGCATCTACCAGCAGATAAACCCTTCTCTGTATTACGAGAAATATATTTCCACAATATAGGACTAACTGTAAATCCAACTATTAAATCAAGTACTTGTCTAGCTTGTTGCGCCTTAACTTCATCCATATTTAACCTTGTTGGGTTATTTACAGCTTGTAAAATAGCTTTTTTTGTAATTTCGTGAAAAATTATTCTTTTTGTTGTTAAAATTGGTAAGTTAAATAATTTACAAATATGCCAAGCAATCGCCTCACCTTCCCTATCATCATCTGTTGCTAAAATAACTTCACTCGCCTTTTTTATAGCTGCTCTCATTATGTTAACATATTTCTTTTTATTATGAGAAACTTTGTAATCTGCCTTATAATTATTGTTAAAATCAATACTCTTAAGACCATTTGTAAATTCACGAAAATGTCCAAAACTCGCTATACATTTATAACTATTTCCCAGAAATCCTTCTATTTTTTTGCATTTTGCTGGAGATTCAACTATAATTAATATCATTAAATAATAAATAATAATATAATTTAATATTTAAACTAATTCAAATAATGTTTTCAATTTTTATTTACAGGAACGGCTTCAACTATAATCTCGTAATCTCTGGATTTTAATTCATTATTTACCGCATTATTTATCTCATTATTTACTGGGGCGTTCGTGTTTTTTTCAGTATATATATTATAATTTGTCAACTCTGTTTCATTATTATCATATACGACATTATGTTTTTTATTAAAAAAACAATCGCAGCAAAATTTTTCCATTATATTACAACAAAAGAAATTCATTTTCATTTTTAATTACATTAAATGTTTCAATATTAGAAAAAAAATTGTTACTGTTTTTTTCTATATTTTTTTCATTATTATTACAACCTTCAATCCAGTAACGCGTTAATGGAATATTTTTATTTTGTTCTTCTACCCATTTTTTTTTATAATCAAACTTACTAAAATGGTGCCAACTACCATAATCATATTTATTAGTTTTTTTATCATACCAAGCTACTCTAATTAGAATATTATCCATATAATTATTTTAAGCCCAATTCTTTTAAGTAATTGTCCCAAAACGTCATTACATCAATTGTCGAAATATATTTTGATTCTTCAGTTGTCTTTTTTCCTGCATTATCATAACAACGCAAAATCGTTTCATTAAATTCTACGTTACACCAAGTTGGTTTTATTTTTTCACCGAAAAATGCTCCCAACGTGCCGCTATTTTTTGAATTATAGTAAAATATTTCATTCATTGGATTATAATTACCGCTTGAAAATTTTATTTGAATCTTATCAATTATAATATTTGCAATTCTCTTTGGATACGTCTCTTCTAAAAATTTTTTATTTTCATATTTTTTTGGTATTATGGTCTCGCCTATAAAAGTTGGAATATCCCTAGATAATAATCTTTTTGTTGATGTTGATTTTACTGCACATAATTTACAAAATACTACCGAATCCGTTAAATCAATAAAATCAACTTTTCCTTTTAATAACAAGTCATGTAAATTATTAAGAATATCAATGATAATATATTCGTGCGATTTTACAGCATGATGTGTATAAACCGATTTATGTAATCTGTATCTTGTGGTGAATAATGAAAATATTTCATAGTTGAGTTTATGACACCATGTTAATTGACGAATTTCTTCTTGCCCGTCAAATACTTCAGTCTTGTTTGTTACTGCTGCTCTAACATCTGTAATTAATCTTTTAAAGTTATTATTTTGTCCTATTTCACCAATATAAAACGAATCTCTTTGTATATAATCTATTTTATCAACATCTAACTGACATTGTTTGTTTGCTATAATCTGGTAGTACCATTTATTTACATTTTCTTTTGATGGATTAATTAATTCACAAATAATTTCAAATTCTTCATCACTAATATCTAAATTATATTTTTCTATCATATTTTTAAATATATCACACCCTCGTTCTTCATGTTCTTTCTCACCTTTCAAAATAACATAATGGTCCCATAAGTGACTAAAAGGACCATGACCAATGTCGTGAATTAATCCAGCTATCTCTATCAACTCGATATCTCTTTTAGAAATAGATAAATACGGCTGATTTTTTTTTATATTTTCAATCATTTTTTTACCAAGATGCGATACGGCAATACTATGTTCGAATCGCGTGTGATTTGCACTTGGAAAAACATAATTTGTTGCGCCCAATTGTTTTAAATCGCGCAATCTTTGAAATTCGGGGGTGTCAATGATTTTTTGAATATTTTCATTTATTGGTATAAACCCATGAATTGTATCATATATTTTTTTTACCTTCGCCATTTTTATTATTTTTATTATTTTTATTATTTGTTTTAATTAAAACAAATAATAAAATATATCAATTTATTATTGCATTTTTTTGAATTCATTCCAACTTACCTTTTTTGCCACTCTTGTTTTAACCGGTTTCTTTTTGTTTTTTTTATCTAATTTATCACCTTCACGCATAGCACTATCTATATAAATTTCTTTTAAAATTTTACCAACTTCGACACTAGCTTGATGTTGGTCACATTCACCCTCTTCTATTTTTTCCAAAATTAGTAAAAATTTATTAAATAAATTTAAATCAATATTGTCTTTGTAAATTTTGTTGAATATATTTGTATAATTTTTATATAAAAAATAACATTGTTTTTCAACAATATTGCGTAAATTTTTACCATTTATTCTTGTATATTTTTTTTTTAATTCTATCATTTTAGTAATATCTTCCCTTATTTTTTTACTATGTTTTAATTCTCTTATTTTTTCAGTAGTTGATTCATACTTATATTCTTTTACTAAATTTTTCAAATCTATACTTTCTGTTTTATTCATTAAATAGTTATTTATTTTGTTTTTATATTTATATTTGTATTTATATATAATGGTTAAGAGAAATAGACGAAATGGTGTAAAAAAACGTGGTGGAATGAAAGGAGGTGCTGTCGAATTAAATGAAACTGAAGTTAATAATACGGGATGTAGTTCAACGAGTGAATGCAATGCAGCACACATTGAAAAACAAGAAAATAATGCGAATGAACAAATAAACATGAGAAATCAAATGGGTGGTTCGCAAACTGTTGTAGCACAAGAAGTAGCAGGGTCTTCTGATGAGGAAGCTGCTATGCAACAACAAGTTCAAAAAACAGCTTACCAGGGACAAGCTCAAGCAGAGTTTGATAAAAATGCGGGAACTGTCGCTCCTAGCGGTGGTAGACGCAGAAAACGTCGAAAAAGCAAAAAAAGAAGAAAGGGTACAAGAAGAAAGAGTAAAAAAAGAAGAAAGAGAACAAAAGGAAGAAAAAGCAAAAAAAGAAGAAAGAGAACAAAAGGAAGAAAAAGCAAAAAAAGAAGATAAAATTATTTTAAATAAAATATTAAATATTAAAATAATTGTATATTTTAATAATACCCAATGAGTTATTTTTATGATGTAATGGCTTCATTTTTAATATTATTAATTTTTGGTATAATATTTTTAGGATTAATTATAGCCGCAATGGCAAAAAATATAGAAAAAAACTGGCCCAAGTATAAATGTAACCCGATTGTGATACCTATGGCAGGATATCTTGGAAAAGACGCAGTAAAAAACTTCACCGAATGCATAGGAGATATTCAGGGTGGTTTTATGGGGTTATTTTTAGCACCTTTAAAATACATTATGGCTATTTTGGTTGGGTTGGGAGCAACAATAATGGAATCAGTAGAAAACGTTAGAGGTATGTTTAATTCTTTAGTTGATAATATTTTAGGTATGTTTGGTAATATTTTAGGTATATTTTTAAATATAGGTATTCAATCACAATTAATGATGGTAAATATTAAAAATTTAATAATGAAAATTGTTGGTATTTTATATACGGTTGGACTTTTGCTTTCAGGTATATCTATATCAGGTAAAAGTGTAATGAATGGACCTATTGGCGATTTACTAAATTCGTTTGGTTGTTTTCCTCAAAATACAAAAATAAAATTATTAGACGGAACATATAAAGAAATGTCAAAATTAAACCTAGGAGATAAATTAATATCGGGAGGAAGTGTCCACGCTATATTAAGGGTAAGGGGTGGTGAAAGAAATCCATATTATAAAATTTATAGTAATGAATTAAAAGAGTATATTTATGTTACTGGGGACCATTTAATAAAAGATAAAGGTAAATTTAAACCAGTAAAAGAATTCAAAGAATCAATTAAAACAAATAAATGGGATAAAGAAATGAGTTGTTTGGTTACAACAAATAATTTAATACCAATTGGGGAGTATGTTTTTTGGGATTGGGAAGATTAACTTTATAATATTATCCTATTATTATATAAATGAATAATATTAACAGATTAAAGAAATTATTATTATTAATGGAAAAACAAAATAACTATTTTTACATACACGGTGGTGATATTCTAATATCGTTTTTCACATTATTAATCGTATGGGGTATTTTTACATATCTTTCTTTTAAAAAAAAAAAAAAGTACTACCAAAAAAATTGGCCAGAACATAGATGCGACCCAGCAATCACACCGTTTGCCGGGTTTTTAAACCCGCCGCCTGGTAGCAATTTTAAAGAAAAGATGGAATATACTGTTAAAAATTACGCAATATGTAATATGAATATTTTACAATCCAACGTTGGGTTATTTACAAAACCGATGAAAGGAACGCAAAATATGATTGCCTTTTTATTAGTTATAGCTCTTTCTTCCCTCGATTTTTTAAGGAATATTTATAATATTATTAGAAATGTTTTTATGGATATTATTGGTAAATTATTTGGAAAATTTGCAAATGTAATGATTCAAGTCCAATTATGGTTAGCTAATTTAAAGGATACTTTTTGGAAAATAGGAGGGACTTTAATTAATTTTTTCTTTTTTACATTAGCTTCTTTTTATACATCTTTGTCTGTATTAAATAATTTGGTCGCGGTTGTTTTAATTATTTTAGCAATTATTACTATTGTTTCTTTATTCTTTTTAGCTTTAATTTGGGTAGCACCGTGGTTAGGGGTTCCGTCATACATTGCTTGGTCCCTAGCATATCTTGGGTTATCAGTACCTTTGCTCATTGTTGCCATTTTTGCAGCAATTGTTAACGAAAGTTCGAAGCAGCAACAATGCGATTCCGACCCAAATTGTTGCTTTCATGGGGAAACACTTGTAAATACAGAAAATGGCAAAAAAAAAATGAGTAATATTGTTATTGGTGAAAAGCTAAAAAATGATAATATTGTACATTCAATAATTAAAATAAAGGCAAACGAACCACTTTATAATTTAAATGACGTTTTGGTTTCAGGTAACCATTATTTTTATTGTAAACAAAATGGTTACATAAAAGTTAAAGATTCAAAAAACTCTAAAATAACAGATATTAAAACTAATTATTATTATTGTTTAATTACATCAAAGAAAGAAATTATTATTAATGACACTAGATTCTGTGATTGGGATGATTTGGATATTACAGACATGATGAAACTAAAAAATATGTTTAATATTAAAAACGTTGAAGAATTAAATGAAAAATTCAATTCTTGTTTTAACCCAAACACTATTATTTATTTAAAAAATCAAAATAAGAAAATCAAAAATATTAAAATTGGAGATGAATTAATTGACGGAAGTCAAGTGGAAGCTATTATTAAAACCAATGAACCAACAAAAATAATAGAATACAGTATCAATAATAAGAAAATTATTGGAAAAAATATATATTTTTCAAATTTAGGAGATTTTAATAAAATTAAAGAAAAGGAAATCAAAACAAAAGGAAAAGTAACTTACTATTCTATTATAACCAACACAGGAACATTAAACCTAGAAAATATTGAAATAAAAGACCATAACTATGTATTTGATACACTCGTTGATAAATATAACCGAATTTTTATTTAATTATGATAATAATATTATCTTTTTAGTATGTATAATATGAAAATGAAACTTTTTGGTTATAAATGTAGAATTGAGATTATGATAATTTGCGTGTTAATTGGTATATTTATTGGTGTTAATACAATGTGTGGATGTACTTGTTCGAAAGAAGGGTTTGTTTCGCCAAGTAGACCCTCTCAAGTTAGCGATAATGGTATGAGTATTGGGGTTCCCGGACAAAATACCGGAGATGAAACTTGGAGAACCCAAATGCCTAATAATTCTGAAATGAAAATGAATAATGCTGATATGCCGAGCATGTCTTTCTTTGCAAATAACGATTTTAAAGCTGATTGTTGTAGTTATTCTTCGTATAGTGGCGGGGGTGGCTGCGCCTGTATAACATCGGAACAATCAACCCTTTTAGATAATAGAGGTAATAACTGTAGTGGTGCGGATTGTACAATTTAATTATTGTCTTTCAAATTTAATTATTGTCTTTCAAATTTAATTTACATTTATCACAATAAATAATAAGTTGACTTCCTTCGCCATATTTACTATCTATATAGTCCTTTATCCAATTATGCTTACATTCCTCCCTTATAATTTTTTCTGTATCTTTAATAACTTCCTTTAAATTTATAATTTCTTGTTGCTTTCTCCACAATTCAGTTGCTAAAAATTCTCTATTTTTTATAAGTGTTGAAAGTATCATTATAACATAGTATAGTAATTTTTTTTAATATTTATTTTAATATTAAAAAAATAGTTTTTACATTTCTTTAAAACCGTTGGTATGCATTTTAATGCAATTCACATACTTTATTTTTTTGTTATAGGTGAATTTAGAACCATTTAATGCTGAATTATCTTCACTAACATACTCACCATAATTTTTAATTTTATCAGTAGTTGAATCTGTTATTGTGTCTGTTATTAATTCAGGGGTCCTTCCGTTTATTAAAATATTTCCAGTGTAAGAATTGCTAATATCTGTATTATATTCATTCCTATTTTTTATTATTGCTAATTTATTTTTACTGAATTTTTCAATATCATAATTACTACTTAAATCAGCGTTTGCACTTACGCATTTATTACTTTGATAATAATCAAAGTATCCTTTTGTTAAATTAATTAAATTTGAGTGATTAATGACTTTAGTAATTTTATTTCCTTTTATACAAGTTATTTTATTTTTCATAGGATTATTCGATAAATCATAGAATAAATTAAAATTTCTCTTTCTTTCAATGTATTCTTTAGCTGTTTTATTTTGATTGCTATTTCTAAATATATTCATATATGTATAATAAAGATAAATTAAAATCTAATAATTTATTATATTTAAATGGACAACTTAAATTATGATTTGGATAATTATTCTCAAAATGATTTATGCGATATGTTTGATATAAAAATAGATGAAAATTTCGATAAAACTATATTAAATAGTAATTACAATAAAATGATTACAAATGTTAAAAGTGAAGTACATATACCAGATAATGAAAAAGAAAATATTTTAAAATTTTTAGATAGTGCTTTCAAAAAATTACTGGAGAAAGATTCTGAATATAAATTAACAGAAGGTAATTTCATGCCAAATTTAGAAAAAAATGAAATTTTTTCTAAAGAAAAACCAGTTATTAAAAAAGAGTTCAAAAAAAATTTAACTTCTTTAATAAATCCCATTAAAACAAAATATGTAACCAAATTATTAAATATTAATACTTTATTCAGAAAAAATTATTATATTCAAAATTCAACAGATTTTATTATTGACTTACCAGAAACATTAAAAAACGTTACTTGTATTACTTTGGCAAATACCGAAATACCAAATACACTATATTCATTTTCTTCTGAAATAGGAACGAATGAATTTACTATCGAAACATATGATGGTAATTATACTAACAAAAAAACAACAACAGTACGTATTAAGAATGGTAATTATACCGCAAAACAATTAACCGATTATTTAAATACCTATATTTTTTCGAAAGATGCCACTTTAAAAAGGATAGCATGTAATTATGATAATATTACTAAAAAAATATCATTTTTTAGAGATACCAGAATTGATGTATCTGGTGGAATAGGAGATGACGCAAATCAAAATATTTTATTTTTCAATATTGATTGGAGATTAAAAGATAACGCAAAACGTTCTATACAATTGAATATGGGTTGGATTTTAGGATTTAGAAAGGAGTATTATTCATATGAAGATGACTATACTGACATCAGTAAAGTTTCCTTTGAAAAAGGAGAAGGATTTGAAGCGGATAGTTGTTTTCAAAATTTAAATGGTCAAAGGTATATTTTTCTCTCCATAGACGATTATAATAAGAACTTTTCAAAATCATTATTTTCCCCTTTTGAAGATTCGGTTATAAATGATAACAATATATTCGCAAAAATAAATAATAATAGCGACACTTTTGATTACACTAATGGTGATGTTGATTATCAATTCAAACGACAATACTTTGGTCCAGTAGACCTTATGAAATTACGCGTAAGATTATTGGATGAATACGGACGAGTTATTTCGCTTAATAAGGCTGATTATTCCTTTAGTTTAAAAATAGAACAACTTTATAATTTAAATGCTACCGAATAATTCTACTTTTCTACTTTTAGAAAAAGTAGGACAAAACAACGAATAAAAATAAAAAATTTAAATTTTTTATTTTTTTCACTAGTATTTTGATAGAATTACATTATATTTTTGCAATACTTTTCTCAAAAGTATTACATGTACATACCAAATGGAATCGATTCTTTATCATTTTGTTTAATTAATTTATCAACTATTTCGATGGTAACCTCAAAAGGAAATTCAACATTAATGAAGTCTTCTTTTTCAAATAAACTTGTATCTTTTTCCATTAAACGGAATAAGTTTAATTTACTAAAAATAATTTCAAGGCATCTTTTTAAATTACGCACACCCTTTTCGTTTCTAGTTAACTTTTCCATAATATGTTCAAAAACACCATCGGCAAATGTTACTTCACCTTCTTTAAAATTAATATTTTTTTCGATACTAGGAATCAAATAATTTCTCGCAATAACATCCTTCTCTTTTTTATCATACCCTTTCGTTTTAATTTGATACATTCTATCTTTTAAAATAGAATTTACTTTCTCTTCATGATTATAACTAAATATGAACAATGCTTTGCTTAAATCAAAATCCAAATTCGAAAAATATTTATCATGAAATTGGGAATTTTGCGTTGTATCTGTCAAATGTGTTAAGATACCAATAATTTCCTCACCTTTTGGTGTATTACTTACTTTATCTAATTCATCAAAATAAAACACGGGATTCATACATTTTTTATTAATCAAAGTATCTACAATCTTTCCCCAAATACTTCCTTCATATGTATAAGAATGTCCCTCCAAATAACTACTATCTGTCGCACCCCCTAGAGGAATGAAAGAGAAAGGTCTATTTAAAATTTTACTGATTCCTTCTTTTACAAGTGTAGTTTTACCAGTCCCCATAGGACCTTGAATAGCAATTGCGGTGCCAACTGCATTAGGGTTACTAATCCATCCACCAATCATCTGCATGATTTGCATCTTTGCATCATCTAAACCATAAACACATTCGTCTAAAATTTTTTTGGCATTTTTCATAAAATCTTGACTTTTTTTAAGACCATCTTCTAATTTAATTGGCAAAGATGCATATTTTCCAAAAGGAATATTCATAAAAGTGTCTACCCAGAGTTTATTTTTATAATAATCTCCAGTACTCGGGTCCATCATTGTTAATAAATTAACCTTTTTCATAGCAATAGCTTTAATTTCAGGTGCAATATCCGATTCAATTAATGCAATTTTATATGGTTTTTTGATTGTACTTATTTCATTTATTTCAACTAATTTTTTTAATACATTTTTTTGTTCTGAAATTTTCATATTTTTAAAATAGGAAAAATCATTTGTTACATTTTTTTCTTGAAGAAGTTTCTTTAATCTTCTTGAATTTAATGTTTTTTGTTTTTTTTGTTTTTTTTGTTTAATATTATTTTGTTCTTCTTTCAAATCTTTTTCGTAATATTCAACCTGTTCATTATATTTTTTCGGGTTTGTTTTTTTTAATAAAAGAAACTTTTTTATATCTTTAGGTATTTTATTATTAGAATTATTATTAAATTTTTCAAGAATAATATTATCTTTTACTTTAATTAATGTTTCAAACTCTTTATTTTTTAATTTAATATCATAAAAAGCATTATTTTTATAAATTTTTGTGATTGTTCCTATGTATTTTTTTTGCCATCCTACCTTTTTTACTTTAACTTCATCGTTCACTTTTAATTTTTCCAACATTTTTTTCCTTTCTTTCTGTTTTTCTAACAATTTCCCCTCTTCTTTTATCATTTCTCTTTCCCATTCATCTTCCGTAACATCCTCATCATTTTCATAAATTTCATCATCTGTATCGTCTTCCGTTTCGAAATCTTCATTGTTATCATATTCTTCGTTTTGATATTCATCCCCGAATGTATAAACAATACTAAATTTGGCAGGATTCATCATCATATTATCAACTTCGTCTTCTTCATCTTCTTCATCTGTTGGAAATTTGAAAGAATCGCCACGTTTTATTACTTTTTTAACTTTCTTTTTAACTTTTTTAACTTCCTTTTTAACTTTTTTAACTTTCTTTTCTTTTTTATTTAATTTATTATTCCTTTTTTTTGTTAATTTATGTCCTTCATTTTCTGAAGAGTTTTCGGTTTCTTCAATATTATTACTATTCTTAATTTTATGAAAAGCTTTTTTTTTGATTTTTTCATTTTTAATTTTCGAAGATAAATAAGATGATGGAAATATAGTATTTAAAAATTTTTTATATTCAACAGAATCATTAATAAATTCGCTATCATCTGTTTCATCTGGAATATAATCACTATCATCTTCATCACTTTCCGAAAAAATTATTTCTTCTTTGGATTTTTTTTTAATTTTTTTACCGACGCACGTTGATTTAGGAGAATTTTCATCATCGCTCATTATTAATATTCAATTATATAATTTATTTTTTAAATGAATTTTAAAATCAATTTTTAAAATTCATTTAAATTTTTTAAATGAATTTTAAATTTTTAAATGAATTTTAAAAAATAAATTGATTTAAAAAATATAAACTAAATATTCTATTATAAATATAAAGGATGTTTAATAATGATACAAAAAAAATAAAATCTTCTAAAATCATCGGTATCCAATTCAGCGTTTTAAGTCCACAAGATATTAGGAAAGGTAGCGTTGCTGAAATTAATACTCGAGATACTTATATAAATAATAAACCTGTTTTAAATGGATTATTTGACCCTAGAATGGGTGTTATAGAGGCAGGTTTAATTTGTCCTACAGATGGTTTAGATTATATACAAACTCCTGGATATTTTGGACATATTGAATTAGCAAGACCTGTATTTTATATCCAATATATCAATACTTTAATTAAAATATTAAGATGTATTTGTATCAAATGTGGTAAATTAAAATTAAGCAAAAAAAAATATGATTTTCTTTTAAACAAGTCACCTAAAAAAAGATGGGATTTTATTTTTAGCCATGCTAATAAAATTAAAAGATGTGGAGCGGAGACTGAAGACGGTTGTGGTTGTAAACAGCCTAAAAAAATTTATAAACAAGATTTATCGGAAATTTACGCAGAATGGGAAAATACAGACGGTATAAAAAATGCTGAAGGTGATGTAAATAGTAAACCAACTATTAAATTAACGGCAGAAACAGTATTGAGAATTCTAAAAAGAATGAGCAATGAAGATATCGAATTCATGGGTTTTAGTCCGGTATGGTCAAGACCAGAGTGGTTTATATGTCAAGTTTTAGCAGTTCCTCCACCAGCGGTTCGTCCATCCGTAAAACACGATTCTCAACAGAGAAGTGAAGACGATATATCACACATTATTGTGAATATTATTAAAGCAAATAAAACATTACAAGAAAAAATACAACAGGGTGCCCCAGCGAAAGTTATAGACCCATGGACCACAGTCTTACAATATTATATTGCAACGATGATTGATAATAAAATTCCGGGGTGTTGTCCAGTAGCTCAACGTTCAGGCAGAGCTTTAAAATCTATTAAAGAAAGACTTGTTGGTAAACAGGGTAGAGTTAGAGGTAATTTACAGGGAAAAAGAGTTGATTTCTCTGCTCGTTCGGTTATTTCACCAGATGCCAATATAAGTATTAAAGAATTAGGAGTACCTTTGAAAATTGCAAAAAATATAACATTTCCAAATAAAGTAAATAAAAGAAATAAAAAATATTTGACAAAACTTGTTTTAAATGGTCCAGAAAATTACCCTGGAGCTAATATTTTAGAAAGAAAAAATGGAGATAGTATATCTTTAAGATATGTTAACAGAGATACATTAGAATTATATGAAGGAGATGTTGTTCATAGACATTTAATTGACGGAGACCCTGTTTTATTTAATAGACAACCAACGCTTCATAGAATGAGTATGATGTGTCATACCGTAAAAGTTATGAAAGTTGGTAATACATTTAGAATGAATGTAGGTGACACAAAACCATATAATGCTGATTTTGATGGTGATGAAATGAATATGCATGGACCACAAAGTGAAATGGCACAATGCGAATTACTTGAATTGGCTGCAGTTCCATATCAAATTATTAGTCCAGCGAATAATCAATCTATTGTTGGTATTTTTCAGGACTCCCTGTTAGGTTGTTACAGATTCACTAGAAAGGATATAATATTTAATGAAAGAACGGCAATGAATTTATTAATGTATAATAAAAACATTGACCTGGATATTTTCAAGAAAGGGTCTATTGATAGTTTTAATTTATTATCGCAGATACTTCCACCTCTTAATTGTAAATTTCCAAATAAACAATTTTCATCAGATGAAGATAAAAAAACATCAAATAAAATAATTGAAATTATCAACGGTAAATATACGAGAGGTCAAATTGATAAAGGCGTTCTTGGTGGAAAATCGACCGGTTTAATCCAATCCATATTTAATGATTACGACCATAAACACGCAACGTTATTTATTGATGAGTTGCAATCAATGGTTACAGAATATATGAAATTATCATCTTATAGTGTTGGTATTCACGATTTGATTGCAAATGATGAAACAAATGACCAAATATATGATGCAGTTTTAAAAAATAAAGAAAAAGTAAAAAAATTAGAAAATCAGTTACATATTGATGTATTTGAAAATAATTCAGGAAAAACAAATAATATAGAATTTGAAACACAAGTAAATTCTATATTAAATAAAGCACAGGAAGAAGCTGGTAAAATTGGAAGAAAAAGTTTAAGTGCTGATAATAGATTCGTAATTATGGTTAATGCTGGTTCTAAAGGTAATAATATTAATATTGTTCAAATGATTTCATGTTTAGGTCAACAAAATGTTGATGGTAAACGTATTCCATATGGTTTTGATGATAGAACTTTACCACATTATACAAAATATGACGATTCACCGGAAGCGAGAGGTTTCGTTGAAAACTCTTTTATTCAGGGTTTAACCCCAGAAGAACTGTACTTTCATGCGATGGGTGGTAGAACAGGATTAATTGATACAGCAGTAAAAACCAGTTCTACTGGTTATATCCAAAGAAGACTTATCAAATCGTTGGAAGATTTATGTGTCAAATATGATATGACTGTTAGAAATAATAAGAATAAGGTTATTCAATTTCAATATGGTACAGATGGTATTAATACGATGAGAGTAGAAAATATAAAGTTACCCATCGTTTCGATGTCAACTGAAGAAATTTATTCTCATTTCCAAATACCGAACTCAAAAGATGTTAAAAATTTTATGATTTCAAATTATAATAAAGAAACTCAAAAAAGATTTAAAAAACAAAAAAGAGATTTAATAAAAAAAACTAAAAACATACTGTCGATGATTATGAAAAAAAGAGATGAAATAGCAAAACATGTTTTCAATAATGAAGATAATATCAATATTTATATCCCGGTTAATTTTTATAGACTAATTAATAATGTTCAAAACAACTTATTTATTACAAATAACAATATAGTTGATATTACGCCCATGGAACTTTATGAATTAATTGAAGATAAATTAAGAAAAATGTCTACTAATATTTTTGTAAAACCAAGTGAATTATTCAAAGTTGCCTGGTATTATTATTTATCACCTAAAGATTTATTAACTGTAAGACGCTTCAACAAAAAAGCAGTTATTCATCTTTTAAATATCCTCGAATTCAACTACAAAAAATCCATTGTTAATCCAGGTGAAATGGTTGGTATGGTCGCCGCGCAGAGCATCGGCGAACCAACGACCCAAATGAGTAAAAATTATGACAGCATAAATGCTGTCATAAAAATTCAACGTCAAGGAAAAAACACAGTTGTCAGTCATAAAAAATACAAAATCGGAGAATTATGCGATAGTTTTATTGAAAAATATCCCGAATACACATTCCCAACTGGTCATCCAGATAGTGTCGAAACGCTTTTGGATAAATTAGACGAAGAATATTATATTATGGGTGTAGATAAAAATGAAAAAACATCTTGGAGTAGAATTTCACATTTCAGCAGACATCCAGTAAATGGAAATATGATGACGATTACAACTAAAAGTGGTCGTAAAGTAACTACTACATTAAGTCATAGTCATTTAACTAGAAAGGAACATAAAGTACAACCTATCAAAGGGAGCGACCTAGAAGTCGGTATGAGAATACCTGTTTGTAAGCACATTAGTAATGATTTTATTAATAAAACAGTAGAAATTGGAGAAAATACAATTGTCTTGGATAAATTATTTGGTTGGTTTATTGGTGCATATATAGCCGAAGGAAATTGTAATAGTAATAGTATTTGTATTACAAATATCTCACAACATTACATTGATATGACAACAATTGTAGGAGAAATGTTTGGTCGAGAAGCAAAAGTGAATAGAACACCTGGTGAATATGGACCAGGAGCTAAAACATCTTTCCAATGCAAAGAACTCGCGAAATTCCTCGTGAAAGAATGCGGTCCAAATTCATTTGAAAAGAAAGTTCCTGATTTCATATTCACTGCACCATTAGAATGCAAAGCTGCGTGTATTCAAGGATATATGGATGGGGATGGTAATATCCTTCAAGATAAAGGACATCATGAAATCCGCGGTTGTTCTCGCAGCCAACAATTGGTGAAAGACATGGGACTATTGTTGAATTATTTCGATATTTTCGCAACGTTCCGTGAAAATGTAAGACAGAAGAAACCATTTTATCATTTCGCAATTGCGCATAGTTATGCTAATTTATATCAACAACATATCGGTTCTGTTTTGAAGAAAGATAAATTGCAAGAATTATGTGATTATGGCAATCGTGAAAACGCACATAGTTTATCGAATGATGTGGATAAGATAGAAGGTTTGGGAGAACTCATTGCAAAATGTGGAAAAGATTTGAAACTACCCGGACAAAGTAGAAACTACGGGCGCTGGAAGAAGAAACCTACTATTGGTAGAAGAACATTAGAAAAATACATTAAAGTGTTTAAAGAAGCCATTGGTGAAAGACGCGTTTTGCAGGAGGAAATGGAAATTTTGGAGCAAGCTGCAAATTCAGGAATTATTTGGGATGAAATCAAACATATTGAGATTTATACACCAGACCAAAAAGAATATGTATATGATTTTACAGTTCCCAAGAATCAAACATTTATGGAAGACAATGGTGTCATCGTGCATAATACATTGAACACTTTTCATTTTGCAGGTGTAGCTAGTAAATCGAATGTTACTCGTGGTGTTCCGAGAATTGAAGAAATTTTGTCATTATCGGAAAACCCAAAAAATCCGTCGGTTACAATTAAATTAAAGAAAGAGGATGAAACAAAATTAGAAAAGGCACAAGAAATTAAATATGATTTGGAATATACAAATTTGCGAGATATTACCGAAGTGGTATCAATATGTTTTGACCCAAATTTAAAATCTACAAATATTACCGATGACGAAAAGATTTTGGAGGAATATTTAGAATTTGAAAAAATGATGAAAGATTGTGGTGTTGATAGTGAGTATGCCGAAAATGATAAATTTTCAAAATGGATTATTAGGTTTGAATTATCAAAAGAAGAAATGTTAGAAAAAAATATAACAATGGACGAAATTCACTTTGCTATTAAAAATAGTCTTAAGAATAAAATACATTGTGTTTATAGTGATTTTAATACTGACAACCTTATTTTTAGAATTAGAGGTATTAATTTATCAAACAATAAAAAGAAGACTTTGGACCAGAGCGATGAAATTCATATTTTGAAGAATCTTCAAAATAATATTCTAGACAATATTATTCTTCGAGGTATTAAAAAAATTCCAAAAATTATTATTAGAAAGGTTACTAATGAATTAACAATAAAAAATGGCAATTATGTTAAAGAAGAAAAATGGGTTCTTGATACTGTTGGAACAAACTTAATTGATGTGTTGGCAGTAGAAGGTATCGATTCAAGTAATACTATTACAAATGATATACAAGAAGTATATAGAACACTTGGCATTGAAGCGGCTAGACAAGCTATATTAAATGAACTGCAGGAAGCGATTTCGTTTGATGGTACATATATTGATGACCATCATCTTACAATGTTGGCTGATAGAATAACTGCAACAAAAAAAATGGTTTCTGTATTTAGACACGGTATTAATAATGATGACATTGGACCGATAGCTAAAGCAAGTTTCGAAGAAACACCTGAAATGTTTCTTCGTGCTGCGAGGCATGCCGAATTAGATTTAATGACTGGTGTTTCATCAAATGTTATGGTTGGTCAAGAAGGATATTTTGGTACTGGTTCATTCCAAATTTTATTAAATTTAAAATCATTGTTAAGTGAAACATCTAAAATTAAAGAAAAACAATTGGAAAAACAAGAAAATATCGATGAACAATTAATTATTGATTCTCCAGACGACCCATGTAGTAAAGATAAAATTATTATTGATTCTAATGTTGATGATAATTCTGTTATTAATTCTGGTAATATTGCAGATGATTATCAAATAGATTTCTAAAATTATAAAAATTATAAAAATTATAAAAATTATAAAAATTATAAAAATTATAAAAA
>Ga0115007_10000765_pt1 | contig 21215 bp, 43 predicted proteins | sample ArcOceMetagenome_2_FD_87166 | JGI IMG/M metagenome (GOLD analysis project Ga0115007, IMG submission 87166) | Marine eukaryotic phytoplankton communities from Arctic Ocean - Arctic Ocean ARC135M Metagenome | ecosystem: Environmental > Aquatic > Marine > Oceanic | place: Arctic Ocean | collected...
AGGAGACGGATGGGACAATTTCATGCACGTCGAGGTAAACTCAGACGAGACGCGGTAATCACATTAGCACACTAAGTTGCACATAAAACCAACACCATGCAACACTAAGTTGCACATACATTAATATTCATAATCCATCTATTAGAATCCCTAGTATTCTGATACGAATGGTATGACCTCTCAGAAGGTCTAAACATATAGGCATCATTCAACGCCCACTCATGACACCATACACGAGACCCCGAGCTACCATGAAACATCGTAGGGTCACCCATATGACTCAAAGGAACAAGTATAGTAAGAAGCTTACGACTACCCTTATCAGTATGAGGGGGATACAAGTCAGACATAGGAGCATTACCACGTATACTAGAGTCAATCAATAGAGGAGTTGTATGAGACATACAGTAGTCATTCTTAGTCATACCATCACACTCAGTCAATTCACATACATCGTTCCAGTTATCAAACAACCATTGAGTCTTCTCAGAGGGAGATATAAAGTCCACTAGTCTCAGAGAAGGAAAGTTATCGGGAGATAGACGAGGTTGCTTTGCTTCTTGGAGACGTATCAGAGTATGATATTCAGACAACTCAGAGGAATCGAAGTAGTTGGGTATACGAAAGATGTGACCAAAATCGTTGATATCGGGGGTGATTGAATATAATTCAAAGGGTATCATGGGAAGTCCTATTATAATGTGTGGGGATGTGTGGTAAAGTGTGGTATAATAATGGTATTTAGTCGGTAGGGGAGAAAGTGGAATAAAGTGGGTTTGTGTGCTGTTGTTCGGAGAGGTTAATCAGAGATTTAGTTCGGAGTCAAATTTGTTCGGAGACTGCTAGGCCCTGCTACTACGGGCTTTCCAAAAGTCAAGGCATTTATCGCCAGACTGTCTCGGAGACATCAGTCATATGGCAGGGGCCTAGAGAGCCAGTCAGCACAGGGCTTAGAGAGGGCCTTGACAATGGCTACCAGCATTTGGTATACTGTATACATGATTGAGAAAACAAAGAAACTTGGACTACTAGACACTGACTTCCTTCAAGGAGTCGCAGTGATGTTACTCCCTGTACTCCTTACGGTGGTATCATAAGATGGCATCACTATACATGGGTGGACTGGATGATTGATTCTTCTATGGAGAATGGTCTATACGGTGTACACCTAGCGACTGATATCCCTGTCTCTATACCTCTTACTGATGACGAGTTAACGCTTGCATGTAGTAAGGGTGACATAGACGGCGATTGGAGTATCATGTGTGAGAGTGTGTTGAAGCGTACAGGGTACGTCATCGAGGGATGTCTCATGATAGAATCAATTGTCATAAAGGGGGTTGTCAAAGACTTCCATTAATGGTATAATAGAGTATAAGAAACGGAAGTTAACGAGTGAGTTGTACCGTGGATTGCTACTGTAGGGCGAGCATATCGTCTCTATGTTAAGTCACTTGGGGTTGTTACCGAAAGCACGTGTGGTGATGAGAAGCGCCACCTCTGAGATGCTTGTAGCACGGGCATCTACAGGGGCCTTGACAAGAGCACGCTAATATGTTATAATAGGAGAGACAGCATATGACATGGACTACTGTAGATGTATACAGTATAGACACGAAGGTGACACACATAGATGGGTCACATGACTTGGTGAAGCGTACCGATAAACCTGTGAGTCTATCAGAGGCGCTAGAAGTCTGTAAGAGACTCGAACGATACAAACATGTAGTCGAACTACGGAGAGTATCTTAGCAGCCCTTAGAACAGTGCTGTGGGACTCCTAGGGTATGTGAGCAGCAACTCAACCCCCTACCCTAATAGCTCTGTGAGTATTATATTAGAGGTCAACGAATATTTTTTTTTGGTAATTTTTTTATGAGTAAATTCAAAATCGTACAAGGTATGAAATCCGACAAGGATAGGATACTCTTATACAATGGACGTGCAGTAGCATTCGAAGATGTTGCAAAGATGTGTATCTTCTTTATTGCAAACGAGGACACCCTATACCCACCCCCTAGATATAAAGGTGGTCAGATGTTTATTGATTACATGACAGAGGTCTTGGAGACAAGACGTGTACCTACAGACAGTAAGTATGCAATTAAAAAGAACCATGGAGTCGTAAAGGTATGAGTGCAAAGACACGTAAGATACACAGAGAGACTGCTACCACCGTTGGTACAGGTCTACTCATCAACTACCCCACCAATCTATTCCTACTCTATATGTTTCTAGAGGTATTCGAATGGACATCCCCCCTACACATAGGTACTACTATCACTGCAATCATGACAGTCATAGCTTATACGAGAGTATTCACGATACGTAGATGGTTCACCAATCATGATAGTGTATGAGGAATAGCATCTATACAACTAACACACACTATGGTATAATAGACTTATGATTACAGTATATGGTTCAATGAAACACACTCAGAGTGGACGTAAACGTAAAACCAATGCATGGAAGACACGTACTAAGACTGCACGTGATTATTCTTGGGGTGTTACTCCCGAGAGTCCTAGCTCCTATGTGCGTGAGAGTGTATACTACCCAAGCGTTTCTAATAGTGTACATTGTACAGTTAATGAAACACTAAGTAAAGAAGAGAGGCAACGTATCTCGTCCGAGTATACCATTGCACCGTCTTATAATAAGGGTGCATATCAAGTGATACCACGTTCAGAGGTGAAACACATAGGCAGATGATAAGTTCTATACTGTGGAGTTGTTTTATTCTTGCATGGTTCTCATACGGAGCTCATGTGATATACAATTTTGTAAAATATAATAGGAGATAGTCGTGTTTAGTTGGATAGGTAGAAAAATAAGTAGAGAATTCGAGAGATTCTTAGAACGTTCCTTCCAAAAAACCGCAGACCGTCTCAACAAAGAACATGAAATAGAGTATCAGAGAATGTATGATAGTCTTAAAACAGATTACATCAACGAAATAGGAGCAGACGTACCCAGTAAGGGTACCATAGTCGACAAAAGAATATGAGATTACTAGAACACAGTTACGGAGATGTAAGAATCTTCTCATCAAGACCCTATGGGTATAAAAGATACCACGTAGAGTGGGCAGACGGACGTATTAGTATGTTCTCTTCCATATGGTACTCCCTTGAACAAGTCAAATCAAAGGTGGAGATACAATTAACATGAGTATAATGGATTTATTTCTGTTACCATGGACAGTCACGGTGTTTATATTGCAGTATGCATGGTCTTTACTCTTATGGAGTGCTTTTGTTATAGGTTCTCACTATCTTTTGGTCACCTATGGCGGTGGGTTAACTCTTTGGTCTCGACTTAAAGCATTCAAACCCCTAGGAAAGAACTCTAAAGATATAGACATTGACGAGTACTATAAATAAAACCATGAGTACTGAATTATATTTAATACATCTCGGATTTATTGTTGCAATAGTCTTCTTTACGTTCCGTAGTGGACAACGAAGTGGTCGTTCAGAGATGGTCGCACAGTTAATTGAAGACAAATTAGTACAAGCAGAAACATTAATCGAACACTATAAAAAATAATAGTAAACCCTAGGACATTATATTATGAGAATCATTGGAATTAACTCCAGTCACGACACTTCACTTTGCATTATGGAAGACGGAGTCGTCAGAGAACTCTTCGAAGAAGAAAGAGAACGTAGAGACAAATACTATTCACCCAAATTAGACGAACCCGAACTACACGTAGTTAATTCTAAAGGCCTTGCAGATGCATTGACCAATGAAGACGGTGAACCCTGTGGTGAGTTAGTCTTTGCTTCGTTTGACAGACGTGACATGAAGCTTCACATGGATAAAGAATACATTATGGACAATCGTTTGATTGCAGAAGACCTTGCAGTTGCATTAGCCAAATCACAATTAACCACCGCACGTATCGAAGAACTCAAAGAAGAGTTTCCTAAACTAGGAATGAATGAAGAGTGGATGGAAGAAATGGATGAAACTATTCATGATGCTATGTGCAAACAGTTTGACAATATGGATGAGTATCATTACGATACCGAACATCATATGTATCATGCATACAGTGGATACTATCTATCACCCTTCTTTGAACGTGGTGAGGATGCCATTGCGATTGCATGGGACGGCGGTGGTGCAAAGAGTTACCATGAGACCCACCCCAACTATCAAGAGATAGAATCTATATGGTCTTGCAAGTTTGCAGATAAAACAATTACACCCCAGTGGAAGAAGATGTCTAATCATCGTACCCTAGGTGACATTGCATCTACTTACTTTCCTAACATGTATTATGATTCTGCTCATTGTTTAACAGACGAAGAGATTACTATGGATGGTATCGACGTGGTGTTAACTAGCTTCCCTTCTAGCGGTATGAACTTCAGTAACATGTCATATGCCTTCGGTGCAGATACTCAAGGTAGAGCAGCGGGTAAGGTCATGGGAATGGCATCCTATGGTAGACTCATCGAGTCCCAACCCGATAGACACGACAGACATACCGTTGCACAGATGTGTGAAGAGACATCATTTAATAATGCATGTAACGTAATAAGAAAGGCAATGGAATATAATCCCGATTGCAAGAACCTAGTCCTCAGTGGTGGGTTCAGTTTAAACTGTACTAATAATTATAAGTACCTACGAGAGTTTCCCGAATTAAATATATTCGTTGACACAGTTCCCCATGATTGTGGTAATGCAGTCGGAGCTGCGTACTGGTTATATTGGAACATTGAAGCAGGTAAGCAAGATACATCAACAGGAGATACAGAATGATTGTCACGGAAGTAGTAAGAGATTTAGATGAAGTCATAAGACTTCTAACCGATGAAGAACAAGTCATTGGTATGTTCCAAGGGCCAAGTGAATGGGGCCCACGTGCATTAGGTAATCGTTCAATATTATTTGACCCTACCAATTCGAATGCAAAACAAATTGTTAATACCATTAAGAAGAGAGAATATTATAGACCCTTTGCTGGAACTGTATTAAAAGAAAGAGCATCCGAATATTTTGAAATGCTTCAGTTAGAAGAGTCACCTTACATGTCATTTGCAATTCAATGTAAAGAGAAAGCATACAAAGAGATTCCTTCCATCGTTCATGCCGACGGTACATGTAGAATACAAACAGTAACCGAAGAACAAAATAAAAACTATTATAATTTAATTAAAGCATTAGGTGAAAAGAATGGCACCCCCATTGTATTTAATACTTCATTTAATTTAGGTGGTGAAGCTTTAGTTGAAACTATCTTCGATGCAATCGATACATGTAATCGTTCTATGATTAACTTCTTGTATGTACCCGAAGACCAAGAACAACATATCCCTTACGAGTTATTTAAACCTAAGTCAACTGAAGAAGCTTTAAAAAACTCTGCCGATGACCATGGTGTGTGGGACTCTGAAGTATAAATACTTCTATGATAGAAGTAACAGACATTGCAATAGCAAAACTCATAGAGAAGAAAGTAGACTCAGTTAGAATGGGTGTTACTGGTGGCGGTTGCAGTGGTTATGAATATGTCTTCGTGGAAGATGAATTCAAGGACGGAGACTTAGAGTTAGATTACGGTAAGTTTAAATTTTTAATAGATACAATGAGTCAACCCTTTTTAAATGGAATGACTTTAGATTATGAACAACAGGGATTGAATGAGACGTTCACGTTTCAGAATCCAAATGAAGAAGCCAGTTGTGGTTGTGGAGTGAGTATTACATTTAATGAAGACATCGTCAGCAAAAGCTAAAGGTCGTAAACTACAACAGTGGTTCCGTGACTTACTCGTAGAGAAACTTGACCTAGACCCCGAGGATTCAGAGTCTAGACCCATGGGTTCTCAAGGTGAAGATATTATATTAGGGACAGAGTCTAGAAGATTGTTTCCATATAGCATCGAATGTAAAAACCAAGAAGCAGTTAATGTTTGGAATGCATATGCACAAGCAGAAAGTAATTGTGGGAAGTACGAACCGATTGTTTGTATTAAAAGAAATAGAAGTAAACCATTAGTGTTGGTGGATGCAGAATACTTTGTTGCATTACATAAGAAACCACTAACTGATTTAGAAGTACAAGCCATAGAGGTGGGATTAAAGAAACTATGAAATCGTTCCAAGAAATGATTCAAGAAGATACAGTCAGTAAGACCGACCCTTATCGCCTCGTAGTTCTCGCTGAGAGACCGAAGAAACAATCCAAGAACTCAACCTCAGGCAAGATAGTTAAAGTTGCTGAGAAGATGGGTATGGACGTTTACAACGTGCGTATCAATGGTGCATACTTAGAACGTGATGAAGACAGTGGAAGTATTACTATTCACAATGCAGACGATGAGAAAGGATTCGAAGTTGATGCAGATACATTAGTCATGATTCGTGGTGGTGTAACTAGTAAAGATTCATACCTCGATTTAATCTCACAGATTGAACGCTACGGCATTGCAACGTGCAACCCTAGGGAATGTATCGAAGTTTGTTCAGACAAGTTTAGAACGTACCTCAGACTGCAAGAGATAGGTCTTAACCAACCTAAGACAGTATTGATTCCTAACGATGAAAAGGATACTGTAGACAGAGCCCATGAAGCATTAGACAATGACTTCCCGATGGTACTTAAAACATTACAGGGTTCCAAGGGTGTTGGTGTTCTATTAATTGAAACAGAACGTTCACTACAATCACAGGTCAGCTTGATTTATAAGATTGACCCTTACTGTGATATCCTATTACAAGAATACATCGAGTCAGATTACGATGTACGTGTTGTCATTGTCAACAGAGAAATCGTTGGTGCAATGAGACGAAACAAAATTACAGATGACTTCAGAAGTAATGTATCCCAAGGTGCAGAGGCTGAAGAAGTTAAGTTAACAGAACTAGAGATGGACGTTTGCCTAAGAGCTAGCAAAGCCGTGAACGGACAATGGTGTGGTGTCGACTTTATTCCTAGCAAAAACAGAAAAACAGAACCACCATACATTCTAGAAGTAAATCATTCGCCAGGCACAGAGGGAATCTCCTCAGTCATTGGTGAAGACATTGTTAAGAAAGTTTTAAAGCTCTACAGAGATAGAGACATGTGGAAGAGGTCACCAACAGAATGTGGTGTATTAGAAACCATAGAGATTGAAGGAGTTGAAATGACAGCAAAGATGGATACAGGTAATTCCGTATCGGCTTGTTCCCTTCATGCAGAAGATATTAAGATAAGTGGTAAGAAAGTATCTTGGACAACAGAGGGTGTTAAGTATAATAAACCCCTAATAAGAATGGTTCAACTATTGAAACCAGCAGAGGAACGTCCAGTAGTAGAATTAGAATTAAACTTTCTAAACACTATATATGAGCAAGAAGTCAGTTTAGATACTAGAGGGATGATACCCTTTCTTGCAAATCGTGATTTAATGCAACGTGCAAACTTAATGATTAATCCTGCTCGTAAGTTTATGATTACGAACAAGAGAGATGAGAAAGACGATAGTTAATTTGTAAACAGACTTGACAATGCCCTAGGCTTTATTATATACTGGCTTTATGATTATGAAAACTGAAACAAAAACAATTAACATCCAAGAACGGATGAGAGAAAAAGCACTGGATGCCTTCAGTGATGTAGAAGCCCAAATAGATAAATGGATTGACAATAAGAAGTCAGACTTTTCTATGTACAAATATCTAGTTAGATTACAGTACAGTGGAAAGGTAGTTTACTTTATGAAGGGACAACTTACGGATGCAATTGCAGAAGTAAAGAACGAGGAGAAGTGTGACCAGTTAGAGGAAGCTTTTAATTTCCTAACTGCAACACAGAAAAAGAATTACATTAAATTCTTAGAAGGAATCGAATCCGACATCAAAAGATTTTGTGATGAGTATACTCCAGTCAGAAAAAGAAAACCATTGACACCAAAGAGAATGGTAAGGAAGCTTCCGTTCCTCGAAGAGTGGGAAGGTTACAAGTCTATAGACAAGGAAGAGATACCACGTGCATTAGACCTATTCACATACAACACAGCATCCAAGAAGTTTACACACTTCAGTGGTCATCTATCCGTTAAGGGTTCAAGGATTACTGGTTACGACTCATGTAAAGAAAAGACCTTGACAGATTGGAAGTTGCTTGATAGAATAGTACAAGGTGGTAATATAATTGCTCGTGGATTTATGGATGAGATTCCTAGGTCGAAGTTGAAAGACGGAAACGACTTGATTACCAAAAATACATTATTATTAAAAGTGATTAAATGATACTTATAGACTTTACACAGACCATCATTGCTGGTCTAATGGCACAACTGAAAATGAATGATGGTGAGATATCGGAAGATATGCTCAGACACATGATACTTAACTCAGTTCGTAACTACCAAAAAAGATACTCTGCAGAGTACGGAGAGATAACTCTTTGCACGGATGCATCGCACCCATGGAGAAAGGACTTCTACAAACAGTACAAGGCAAATCGAAAGAAGTCTAGAGAAGCAGATAACAAAGATTGGGGATTGATATTCGATACCCTACACAAAGTTAAGATGGAAATCAAAGAGAACTTTCCATACCGTTACATGTACGTAGAGAACTGTGAGGCTGATGATATAATCGGTATCCTAACTAAACATGCACCCTTCGGAGAGAAGGTACTAATTGTTAGTGGAGATAAAGACTTTCAGCAATTGCATAAATACAAGTATGTAACTCAATGGAGTCCTAACTTAAACAAAATGATTAAGTGTGAAGACCCCGATTTATTTTTGAGAGAGCACATCCTTACTGGTGACAAGTCAGACGGAGTTCCAAACATTCTATCTAACGATAATTGTTTAGACGAGGGTATCAGACAGACACCGTTAAGGAAACCTATCAAAGATAAGTACTTAAGAATTACAATACAGAGTGACGATAAATATTATCGGAACTATTTGAGAAACCAAACTCTAATTGATTTAGAGTTTATACCAGCTGAGATAGAGAAGAACATCTTAGATGAGTTTGAAAAAACCGAACCTGTTAGAGGTAAAGTTTTTGATTATCTAAGAACACATCGACTAGACCAGTTGTTAAACCATGTAGAGGATTTTACATTATGACAGAGAAGAAAGGAAGAGGGCGACCAAAGGGAGCTCCAAATAAACCTAAAATGAAACTAGTTACTGAAAGAGTAACATTACAAAACGATGCAGATGCATATGAAATATTATGTCAAGCAAATATTGTTGCAGAGGAAGATGCGAGTCTTGCAGCCCAAGGGTTAAGAGTATTCAATGAAAGGAATGCTTCAATCAAACCAATACTGCAGTGGATGTTTGACCCAGCGATTAACTCGACGTTACCCGAAGGAAAAACTCCTTACGGTAGTAACAATGCTCCGGCATCTGATTTAACAGAATCCTCACTTAGATTTGAACACAAGATGTTTAAATACTTTGTAACGGAACAAGTTCCAGTCAGTAAGCGTGAAGCTCTTTGGATTGGATTGCTTGAAGGTATCCCTAAAGAGGAAGCTGAATTAATAGACCTCGTGAAGGATGGAGTTTGGGCATTCCCAAATATCACTAGTAAAATAGCGAAAGATGCCTTCCCCGAGATTAACGTTTAGATAAATAATTACAGTAGACCGAGACTATACATATTAAAAAAGGAAGTTATAATAGTTAACTTCGTATATAAACTTTCTAGTCTAGTTCTGCTCCATGGAGTATAAATAAATTATGGCAACAAATGAAATGAACGAGACTGCATCGCAGTTCTCAAAAGAAACACCCGAACCAACTGAGCTGGAACGAATCCAGCAAAGGATAGCAGATTACAAAATCGGGTTTACGGTAAACAGTGCTGGTGTTATCAACGCACTTGTACAATCACATCTTAAAAGTGGTTTGGTCACCCAAGGTGAACTTATACCTCTTGATGCAGTAACGAGAGAGTACGCACAAGGTCAAGGTGAGTACAATCAGATAGTTGCCAATGCACAACGTAGAGCAGAAGAACTTATCGCTGCAGACAACCTTGCTAAACAAACAGCAATGATAGAAGCAAAAAGAGTTCAAGATGACTACACTGCAGAACAAAGAATTCTCAGAAAAGCTGCAGACCTTAAGGTTGCACAACTAGAAGCAGTTCTTGCTTCACACGGAATCAACATGGACTTAAATGGCGACGGAGTCATTGGAGTTAAACAGGGTGAATTAAACTCTGAAGGATTCGTGGAAATGTCAGCAGAAGAGATTGGTAAACTTGCTAGACAACATGGTTATGAAATACCTACAGACCCACCAATACAACAAACACCTCTTGCACCTAGAGTAGAGGGTAAGAAGAGTGGAGCGTTTGGTCTTGCACGTGCAATGAATCCTCAAGAAACTGCACCAGTAGATACTACAGAATATGTACACAGAATGCCTGTGCCTGAAGAAGTGCTTCCCACTCATCAAAACGTACACCCATCTGGCGTACCTTTAAACATACACCCATCTGGCGTACCTTTAGATACACCTCAATCACATACAGTGATACCTTCCCCAGTAGAAACACATACAACTGAAACGTTACAACCAGCGGAAGAAGTGTTCGATGCACCAGCAACAGAAACACCATTGTTCACTCCAAGTGGAACAACAACAGAATCTTTCTTAGCTGAAGTTGAGAATGTTGCAGAAGTTGTTCAGTCTGAATCTGAAATAATGCAAGATGAGTTAGAACCCATACCACTTTCAGATAAAGAAGAATTTGATTCACAAGTAGAAGAGGCAAGACAATCATTTAAAGAATGGGACGCCTCAGTAAGTGGAGACGAGACTAACTTTGAAGTATCAGATGAAGTTCAACCATTAGGAACTCGAAGTGAAATGCCCGAGTTTCAAGTACAAGAAGAAGATGACAGAACTGAATCGTCACTTGCAAAACCAGTAATCACTGGTGGTAACTTTACACCAAGAGCAGAAACACTTTCAACAGGTGGTACAACAACAGCACCAGTTGATAAAGTAATTCCTACTTATGATTCTGAAGAAGAACTACTGGCTGCAGCTCAAGCAAGAATTGATGCACAGACAGATATGGAAGAAGAAGAAGTATTCGACGAGATTACTATTCCTTCAAGTGCAGAATTAGATTCGATGACTAAAAATCAAATCAAGAAATCTGCAGATGGTCTTAACTTTATTGTCACAACTAAAGATAGTAAAGCAGACATGATTGAATCATTTCAAGAACAGACTGATGAGCTAATCCAATCATTACAAGACGATGGTTCATTTGTTTCAGCAGTAGATAGTGAAGAGAGTACCGACAATGACGATGATACTGTGCGAGACGGTGGATACTTCTAAGGATTCAGAAGTACTACCATTAGACCTTAACCAAATAAGTCCAAGATACGAAGAACGTTTTTCTCAAATAGAGGATGACGTTTTTCGGTTTAACTTCCCCCTAGAATATACAATCCGCTTAGGCGTTCAATACGATACACCTCACATCTTTCTTTATAAAGAAGATGATGAGTTAGTGTTCTCTAATCACGATTTAGAGAAAGACGGATTACTAATCAGACCATATCTTTATAATAGACATGGTGACCCAAAGAGTTGTATGATAAACGAAAAAGAGTCAGCACAATTCTATGTCATTCCCCGATACTTTGCAGAAGGATTTAATGTAGGTGATACTATCCAGTTTTCTTACCATGAACAACTTTTGGATGAACAAGAAAGACACATTAGGTGTAGACGTGTCACGTAACATTCCAGTCACGGCAGTTGACCAACACGACTTCTTAGAACACCGTAGAAAACAGGAAGCTCTACACTGGGGCAGACAAGACATGTCAGAACTGAACGAACTCAGTTCTATCCTTACAGTCGAAGTTAACACTACAGAGTTATGCAACAGGACGTGTTCGTTTTGTCCAAGAGCAAATCCCGAAGTGTTTCCAAATAGAAACTTACACATGACCCCCAAGGGTGCAGAACTTATTGGAAAGGAATTACATTCAAATGGATTTAGAGGTAAGATATCTTTAAGCGGTTACGGAGAGAATCTACTTAACCCAAGATTTAAAGAAATTGTACATACATTCAGAAGAACAGTTCCTTATGCAACATTAGAATGTAATACAAACGGTGATAAACTAACAAGGGAATATGCAGAAGAGTTATTTGAGTTTAGTGGATTAGATTTACTTTACATTAATCTATATGATGGCATCGAACAGATGGAACACTTCGAGAAAGTTATGAAGACCATCCCCGAAACCAAATATAAGTATCGTATGCATTGGGGAGACTTTGAGAACCATGGTCTCATTCTAAACAACCGTAGCGGAGTTATGGATTGGGTTGGAGTAGAAGACAGTACGATAGAAGCACTCCAAGGTAAACCATGTCACTACCCATTCTATAAGATGTTTGTTGATTGGAACGGAGACGTGCTATTCTGTTCAAACGATTGGGGTAGAGAACATGTCGTAGGTAACTTAATGCATACTTCATTACACGATGTGTGGTTTAGTAAACCTATGAATAAGATTAGAAAGAAATTGATGAAGGGTGACAGAAGTATGTCCCCTTGTAACAAGTGTAGTGTAGATGGAAGTCTATTCGGCAAACAATCGTTTGACATTGTCAAGGAATATTATGAGAGTAGCAATAACAGGAAGTAGTGGTTTAGCAAAAGTCATAGGTGACATGATTGCAAAGACTGCTTATATCGGAACGATTCATATCGTTGGACATCACCGCGTTGAAGACATCTTAGATTCTGATTGGGTGTGGAAAGAGAACGATGTCTTTATCAATTGTGCTCACGTAGAGTTCGAACAATGCAAACTGTTAATGGAAGCTTTCGAAGCTTGGAAAGACGACGAGACTAAAACTATCATCAACATTTCATCCAGAGCAGCTCAACCAAACATCTCAAAGGGTTACATGTATGCAGCTCAGAAAGCTGCGTTGAATCATTTGGCAAGTAACCTAACATGGAACTCAGATAAGAAATGTAGAATCACTACAATGAATCTAGGGTTAATGAACCATGACACCTTACCCAGTATTTCCCATAACGAGGTCGCATCATGGATATACAGACATTGTACTGGAAGCAAACATATCGACGTACCCGAGATAACCTTGCAAAACGCTGCAAACTACCAAGACGTGCAATCAGATAAAGATACATTAAGAACTCTTGAATTTAATAGGAGTATATTTCCATAAATACTAATATGACAGAATATAACGATTTCGGATTTACCGCTATGGATGCAGATGAACTTGCAGCCATTGACACTAAGATTATTGAGAAGACTACTACTGCAACGGAAGTAATCAAGAAGCTCGATGATTTCGTAAGACCCCTACTTGAGAATCTTGCAAAGGATTCAGACAAGGACTATATCTATTGGCCGAATAGAGTAGACATCATAAACACCAAGTTAAAAGAATTGGACGATATCCAAAAAAACCTATAAAAGGCCTATACAGCACCCCCCGCTTTTTGTTATACTAGACTCTAATAATAAAACTTATGGAGTAAGTTATGGACAGAAGTATATACACATCACCCGAACATCAAATGAAGATAGTCAAATTAGGACGAAGCATTATTACGGCATGTGAGATGGGTGAACTACATGCAGGCAACGATGAGAAATCATTAGTGTTATGGAATGCAGCGGTCACAGCAGGAAACAAAATGACCACGATAGGATTGACCTATTCACGGTTTAAGGACTTAACAGATTTGAGCTCATTAGAGTCAGAGGCTGTGATGGTTTACTTAAAGGCTAATGAGGCCTTGACAGCAGCCTAAGCTTTTTGTTATACTATACGTATAGATTAAACAATGAGGAAACAAACTATGAATGTCCAAACTATCAAAAAAGCAATGTTAATAATGAGTCAAGATGAATTGAGTCAGATTGTTCACTATGCAAATCAAATAAAATCGGTATCTGCAACGGCAACTTTTTCAGTTGGCCAGAGTGTGATGGTGGTTCAAAAGACCAAGTCTACTCCTGCTAAGATTCTGAAAATGAACACCAAGAAAGCAGTTGTTGAAATGAACTGGCAAGGAAGGGGTCTTTCAAAAGTCAATGTTCCTTACTCAATGTTGGAGGCAGCGTAATGAAATTATCAACCTTAGTAAATGAAGTCAACCAAGAGCAAGAGCTCTTGGAACTTGTTAATAAATTATGTGATGACCTTCTGAAGGCTCACCTTGAACGTTTCCCAACCCTTACAGAGTACTCGTACTCTTATAAAGTATCAAGGAAGTACATTAAGATTATTTCTCAGAGTAATAACCAACGTTCAGTTTGGGGATTCATTAACAGAGCAGATTTTACTAGTCCAAAAGGAATTACTTTCAAGTGTGGTGACGTTCTTAAGTCTGCTGGTTGGGCAACCCCAGCATTGAATGCACCAAGGGGTAACCTTTTTGAGAATGGTGATGAAGGATATGTCATTACTGGAATGAGACAATACGGGCCAGACTATTTAAGATGAGTAAATCAAAATTAGTAAAATCAGTTACACCCAAGTACACTTTAGATTGGTATCTGAAGTGGGCTGCTTCAATTCTTGTCTTGACAGCGATGTCAATGAGAGGAGTTGAAGGGTATGCGATATATGACTTATCATTTTCTACCCTAGGTATCATGTTATGGTTATGGGTTTCATTAATATGGAATGACCGTGCCTTAATCCTTTTAAACGGTGTGGGGTTAATCTTCTTATTGAAGAATTTAGCCTTGACAATGGCTTAAGCTTTTTGGTATACTAGTAGAGTAGAAAAATAAAGAGAGAAAAAAATATGTTAAACCTAATAATCCAAACCCAGTACAAAGAAAACTATGCAGCGCATAACGAGGACTATGTCCACGGTGTGTCTGAGTCATACTGGAAGTTTAAGGGTGGTTCAACATATCTTATTACAGATGTGGATTTCCTTAACACGGAATATCTTCAAGGTCTTGTTGATGCGACTGCATTCATTCACTCTTATGAGAATTCTGCGTCAATGGAATATGTCCTTGATTGGGAACTTATTGACGAAGAGAATTTGTCAGACCACATTGAACATTGGGAGTCTCCTTACATTCTTGAGAAGAATGAGAAGGGTCAATGGACTTCTAAGAAAGTCACTGAGAATGGTGACATGGGTTACATGAGAAGTGAGATTCTTTCTAAGGTTGCCGTGTGGACTTACGAGAATGGAAAAACCGATGAGAGAAATGTTGAGAGTTATCATGTCGAGTACGTCATGGTAGATGGAACCAAAGTCGTGGGTGAAAAATCCCTTGGTGAGTGGTTCGAGAATTTAGAAAAAGAGGTAGCATAATATGTTAATTAAAGAATACGAAATCGAAGATGAAGGTGTAGGTGGCACTTCTCTTCAAGGATATATCACCACCACATACGACACCCTGTTAGAGTTGTTTGGAAAACCAACCTACATGGATGCCGACCCATATGCAAAAGTTAATTGCGAGTGGGTACTGAATGTCAAGTACTTTGAAGAAGAAGGTATGGAAGACTTCGACTATGACTATGAGACAGTCACAATTTATAACTGGAAGGACGGACACGTCCCTCTTAACGAGTGTTCATGGCACGTAGGTGGAAAATCCTACACGGCTTCTGAGATTGCTCAACTTATTGTAGATGGTGGTATCAAAGCCGAATACAATGCAAATTCATAGGAGATTAAAATGAGTTTAGATTACGAAAATGCAAAGCTGATTGCAAAACAAACAGACGGAAAATTAACAGCCGATGATGTCATCAACCTTATGACATATGGTACGACCAATGCACAAGACATGGCACCCGACATGTTCGAAGAACAGGAAGATTTAGAGTTAACCTATTCGGATGTATCAGGCGGTTACTAGAATGGATGTGAATTCAATTCAAGTAGGTGTGATAATGCTGGTTTGCATTACCACATCAATAGCAGTTCTTTTAATGTTAAGAGAAAACGAAAGAGTAAGAATTTTAAAGGAAAAAAAGCTCTTTAAACAAATGAAACATCAAGATGAAGATTGGGACAGGTATGATAGACATATGAAACCAATCAGAGAGGCGCAACAGCACAATGATAGTTAATACAGAAAATTATAACGGCGGAGTACAGATAATTCACGAATTCGAGAATGGTTATGGTGCTTCAGTAGTTAAACATAAGGGTTCATATGGATGGACTCAAGATAAATGGGAATTGGCGGTTCTCAAAGACGGCGACTTGTGTTATACTACTAGTATAACCGAAGATGTTATCGGGTATCTTTCAGATGCAGAGGTAACAGGGTTATTAAATGATATTGAGGACTTAGATAATGGATAATTTGAACCATACACAACTAACAAGGGCAGATTTGCCTTTCGAGGCTGCCGAGTGGTTTGTCGAATTAGACGAATTGCAAGAAAGTGGCCAAATTAACATGTTTGGGGCCCCTAAGTGGTTAAGGGAACATTATGGATTTAACAAAGAGCAAGCTTTTGCCATTGTGAATGCATGGATGGAGTACAAATCGTGAAAATACCGAATTCTAGTTCCAAATACTTCGTGCCTATGCACATGACCTTAATGACAATCACTCTAATAGGTGTTTTCTTCATTAATAAGGTTTGGGCATCCGACCCAAATGGTGAAATTTTCTGTTTGGCAAAGAACATCTACTTCGAAGCAGGTAATCAGCCGATTGCAGGGAAAATAGCGGTTGCTCAAGTCGTGCAAAATCGAGTTGAGAGTGTCAACTACCCCGATACAATGTGTGGAGTAGTTTATCAAGCCAAATGGAGAACAAATTGGAATGGGTCTTTAGTACCTGTTCGAAACAAGTGCCAATTTTCGTGGTATTGTGATGGTAAGTCCGATGTGCCAGAAGATAGTGTCACATGGGAGATATCTCTCATGACTGCAAAGGCAGTTCACTGGGGCGAGTACGGTGACATCACCGAAGGTGCCACTCATTACCATGCAGATTCAGTTTTGCCTTATTGGGCGGACTCATTAAACGAAACAGTAATTATTAATAATCATAAATTTTATAAGTAATGGAAAACAGTAAACAATGGCAAGACAACTCAGATGGTTGGGTTGCTACCATGAATGCATCTAAAGAAAATAAAGAGAAGTATGATGTTTACATGAAAGAAGAATTAAAAAAAACTACAGGTGCAATTATGTCCTATAGAAAATGGTTAAGAAAAAACAAATGACAAAAGAAGAACTAATTTTCCTAATAACCCACTTACATAGTGAAGACCAAAATGGTATAATAGATGCTGTAGTGCATGATGTCAATGGAGGCATATTTACTACAGATAGTATTAGGGTAGATATGGATGGTGGTAGAATTATAATTTGTCAGAAGAATAGTCCATGTTATGAGAGTAATAAAACTAACTGGACAAAAGAATTAGAATTTGCAGAGAAACAACAATGAACATATTTTACTTAGATGAAAATCCAACAATCGCTGCAGAGTTACATTGTGACAAACACGTAGTCAAAATGATTATCGAATACGCTCAACTTTTATCTACTGCACACAGAATGTTAGATGGGAAACATTACATCGACGATTCGAGTGGACGTAGAATTCAAAGATGGAGATTAAAGGGTGACATGGACAACTTATATAAGGCGTCACACGTCAATCACCCCTCAGCAATTTGGGTTCGCGAGAACGCAGTACACTATCAATTCGTATATGACTTGTTTGCAGCTTTATGTAAGGAGTACACCTATAGATATGCCAGGGCCCATTTAACAGAGACAAAATTGATATCTCTACTAGACCAGTTACCGAACAATATAGACCTTTGTGCATGGAGAGAACCACCTCAATGTATGCCTGATGATGTCAAATCCAAATCAGTCATCACTGCATACCATAAATACTATCAAGAATATAAAAAGGATTTTGCAGTATGGACTGCAAGACCAACACCCGAGTTTATGTATGCCTCTATATGATTTTTTAAATAATGAAACTGGTGAGATTGAAGAGCATAATATGTCTTATACCAAACTCGACCAATTCAAAGAAGACAACCCACACCTATCACAACGAATACTTGGAGCTCCAATGACCGTAAGTGGCCATGGCGACCGAGTAAAGGTTGATGGTGGATTCAAAGAAGTACTTAACAAGATTTCTTCTGCCAACCCAGGCTCCCCTATGGACAGACATAGACAACGTGGCCCCAAAGAAGTTAAGACTCGTGAAACTGTTAAAAAGCATCTTGACTTACAAGCAAAAAAGAAGTAAAATATAACTATGACAAATTTAAAAAGAACACTTATTGAATTACATGAGCTCGAACACCTTGATTTGAAAACTACTCAAATCGACGGCAAACGTTTTTACACAGATGGTAACGAATCATTTCATTATCCAAGTGTGACGACAGTAACAGGATTACTGAATCGGGAACATATCAAATTATGGAGAGAACGAGTTGGTGAAGAAGAAGCCAATCGTATCTCAACTGGTGCAGCCAAACGTGGAACATCATTTCACGAACTTGTAGAAGATTATCTAAGACAAGAAAAAGCAGAGATTACTTTTACAGACATCATTGAAGAAAACAGATTTAACGGAATGCAACCATTACTAGATGATATAGTTCCGATTGCTTTAGAAGCACCGATGTTCAGTAACAAGTTACAGATGGCTGGACGTGTGGATTGTGTTGGAATATTTGAAGATGCACTTTCAATTATAGATTTCAAGACCTCTTCTTCTTACAAGGAAGACTACATGGCAAAACCTTGGTTTTTACAGATGACAGCATATGCAATTATGGTAGAGGAACTTACAGGAACCCCTATCGAAGAAGTAACAGCATTAGTTAGTCTTGAGAATGGTAGCTTTCAAATCTTCACAGCAAATCCTTTGGATTATGTAGAAGAGTTGTACAAGTTAAGAGAACAGTATCGTAATCTACATGGAGTATAAGAGTGATAAGTAAAAAAGAGTTTACTGAACAAGTCGAGAAGTTATTGATTGGTGGTAAGACCGATGTTATGGGAGCAATCATAAAAGTTTGTGAGAATAACAAGGTTGAACCCGAATCAGCAAAGAGGTTAATATCCCAACCTCTCAAAGAAAAGCTAGAAGCAGAAGCAACTAGTTTGAAAATGATAAACAGGGGTTCATCAGCACAAGGAACTATTACTAGTTTCTTTAACAAGTAGGTAATTATGAAAAAAGGTGATATAGTCACAGTAGTGGCAATCAGTGGAGAGTATGTTGGGGCGTTCGACAGTCAGTTGGATACAACTATTACTTTATCCTCTCCCAAGATGATAGTATCCAATCCCGACGGCGGAATGGGTTTTGCTCATGGGGTAGCGTTAACTGGAGAAGGAAGCCCAGCTTCAATTCAGTTCAATAATTATGTTTTTGTAACACCATCGAATGAAGGTGTGGCAGATGCATATGCAATTGCAACAGGTGCCAAAGAAGCACCAAGAGTTCAGGCTCCGGCAGAGAAGAAGATTATTATTTAATGACTTCTAGAGAAGGATATGATGCATACACGTTATACCTTGGGATAAAGTTACACTTTCATTCTAAGGATTATGACTTCGTTAAGTATAACGGAAAAGTAAAGAGTGATATCAAATCCTTTCTCAAACGTAAAGACAAATACCACTTCGGTAAATTGTTCAGAACATACAAGCAAGAATTACAAGATTTCTACATTGCAAATCTATCATACAAAGATTTCTGGGCGGGTGACCTTCTAGACAAAGAGTGTGATAAGAGATATAGAGAATGGAAGAAGAGAAATCAGAAGCTTGGTTACATGTTCGAAACAGAGGTTAGTGATTTGATACGAAAGTTCAAAATACAAACACAACTTAAAGTAGTCGACGGTCAACACCCTAGATTGCTTAAAGCTTACATGAGTAAGGATGTAAGTTTAGAAACCATTTGTATCATGGATGAGATAATTGGTTTCACAAAGGATTGGGAAACACTCATATCAGAACGAGTAGTATATCCCGACTTACACATTAAGATAAATAAGTATAAGACATTTATAACATATGACCATCAAAAATACAAGAACAAATTGTTAGAGATATGTCAGAAGTAACTATATTAGGAAACGGGCCTTCGAGAGAGGGGTTTGATATCTTAGGTTGCAACCACGAAGTGTGGGGTTGTAATGCAATCCATAGAGACACTACTGCATGTGATATACTTTTTGCAGTAGACATTGTCATGCAAGTAGAAATAGTCAAGTCAGATTACTACAGAGGTAATCTAGTTGCATTTGCAGACATTGACCCATTACCGATAGAAATGATGGACTTAATGAAGCCGGGCTTTGAATATTCACATGAAGTGAACGTTACGACTAAACCCGACGATACACACTTCATCATACAAGGTGATGGAGAAACAACAGATTTTTTGGGTCTAATACGACCCGAATTAATTGTCACTTATAATGACCCATTGTTGAGAAACCTGTTTACAGGAATGTCTGCATTAGGTTATGCAATGTTACACAATTACACAACTATTAACATGGTTGGTTTTGATGCATTGCAAGGTGACGATGCTGGCAATATATATGCTGGTAGTGATAACTATGCATATCCTCAAGCGTTTAACGCCCAGAGGAGTCAGTTTATTGCACTCTTAAAGGAGTTCAATAATTGTTCAGTATATTTCAAAAACCCTCTAGACAAAGAAGGTGCAATACGATATAATGAACTACCTTATTATGAAAATAGTGAGAGATGGATACTTGGGGTGGGATTCCCATCTGAAGTATCTTAATAAAATTGTAATAAAATGCGATATAATTGTAATAAAATAGGAGAATACAATGAGTAGTAGTTTAGATAAACTAAGAGCAGCAATGGAAACTGCTTCCCCAACAGGCGGAGAAAAAAAATCCTTTAATGACGACACGATGTGGAAACCCGAACTTGATAAGAGTGGTAACGGTTACGCAGTAGTTCGTTTCTTACCTACCCCCGAGGGTGAAGAGATGCCATGGGTATCATACTTCGACCACGGTTTCCAAGGGCCAGGCGGATGGTATATTGAGAAGTCTTTAACGACTCTTAATAAACAAGACCCTGTCTCTGAATACAATACCCAGTTATGGAACACAGGTGTTGAGGCTAACAAAGACCAAGCACGTAAACAGAAAAGACGTTTACATTATGTGTCTAACATCC
>Ga0115007_10000766_pt1 | contig 21212 bp, 23 predicted proteins | sample ArcOceMetagenome_2_FD_87166 | JGI IMG/M metagenome (GOLD analysis project Ga0115007, IMG submission 87166) | Marine eukaryotic phytoplankton communities from Arctic Ocean - Arctic Ocean ARC135M Metagenome | ecosystem: Environmental > Aquatic > Marine > Oceanic | place: Arctic Ocean | collected...
CGACCATATGTATCCACCAACCGTAACTGGAGAATCAATTGATCCAATACCTGAACCGAAACTTATACCGAACAAGCCTATTATGTCCGAATTTAACATACCCGACCATATGTATCCACCAACAGTTATTGGACACTCAAATGATCCAATACCTGAACCGAAACTTATACCAATTGAAGAGGCAATGTCGGAATTTAAGGTACCTGATTATGTATATCCACCAACAGTTATTGGACACTCAAATGATCCAATACCTGAACCGAAACTTATACCTAGCAAGCCTATTATGTCCGAATTTAACATACCCGACCATATGTATCCACCAACAGTAACTGGACAATCAGTTGACCCAATACCTGAACCGAAACATATTCCATTTGAAGAAGCAATGGATGAATTCAAAATTCCAGATAATGTATATCCACCGACAGTACAAAAAATCGAACCTGTTCCAGAACCTGAACCTGAACCTGAACCAACTCCTGGACCAACTCCTGGACCAAATCCATACATTCCTTCTTCGAATGGTGGACCCATTCAAGTATGTAACTCGCGATTTAGAAACTGTAATGCGTTTAATAAAAATATGCCAGGATCTTCTGGAAATGTGGTAATAAATACTCAAACACTTTCCGAAAAAATATCTACATTAATACAATACCAAAGTCAAATTAGAAATAAAAAATGGACCGTTAAAAATGTACCGACGAATGTCTATGGACAGCGTTCTGGAGGTCCAAGTGGATATGGCCAACCACCCAGGAATAGATTTTAAGTTTTTACAGTTTAATCCTTATAATTTAGACCATTGGTAATTATTCTTTGCGCGTAATTTAGATTTTAGGAATAAATAATTTTCTCTCTATCCTTTATAATGGTTAAAAGACACGACAAAGGTGCCGATGGCAAATATCACATTGGAAATATGAAGTATGACCTTCTTGAAGGTTCACGCGCCCAAGTTATGCACGGTACAGCATACAAGACCGCAGGAGGTTTAAAGAAACACGAACTTATGATGAAACATGGAAGAATTCTTTCCAAGAAGAAGAGTCATTTGGCCAAGACACAAAAGCACCTTAAGGGGTTCCTTCAACCCAAGGGTAGTGGTGTGTTTGGTGTCAAAAATATGAAGAAGTCTAAGAGAACTACCAAGAAGCGTAGCACCCGCAGAAAGTAAACATATTTAGCAAATATCTGCAAATCAACTAATAAATCATAATTATTTTCTTATAATTATGATTGGTATGATATCATAATTCATCTAAATATTTTTAAATGAATCGACTTTTATAAAATTGTTATCAATAATATACAATTCAGATTCTTCTTTAATAAATCTCTCGAAATATCGTTTACTGGTAATGAACTTGTTTTTACATTTACAATAATATTGGTATAATTCGTTAATTGGTATCTCTTCTGAGTACATGTTATTATCATTACTACTACCATTACTACTATCATTACTACTATCATTACCGTTCTCATTGTCATTATTAATATTGCTATTAGAACCATTTTTATTCTCATAAGTCGAGTTATATTTTTTTATAAAATCGACAATATCTTGTTTTTTATTCCACAACTTACATTGTGTATGTAATAAATATTTATCGTCTTCCATACTAACATCAGGATAATAATGCTTAATTAAATCAATAACATGTTTCTCTGTAATACTACTTTTTGTATGATGTGTAAATAAGGAACATAATTCATCAATTTCCAATTCTTCAGTATTTCCACAAATATCACCCGAACCGTCCGAACCGTCCACCGATCCATACGAACCATACAAGACTTCGATCGAATCATTCCAAAACTGAATAAATTTACTCACATTTGGTAAAATTTTGCTTGTACAATCTAAAAACATATCACTGTGACCATCATAATTAAATTTTTCAATCATTTTACTTTTTAGAGTAGAGGAAAAAAACACATTAGGTAGTCGTTCGGCATCGATAAAATGTTTCCACAAATATTGCATATTTTTCCACGAAATAGAACAATCTTCGCTCTTCTCGATATTTTGCTCATAAAATATATCTATCATTTGAGATTCATCCTTATCCTTTAAATAGAACGCATATTTCTTTAACGAAGTATCCTTACAATGTTCTGATAAGAATGTGTCGGCATTATCATATCGTTGGGAATAATGGGCAGCTACACAGAATAAATCGAGAGCATTATTTTGTTTAAAATATTGACTCCAATTTTCTAGATTAATGTGATCTAAGGTGTCAACAATTCTACAATCACTATATTTATGTTCGTAATATTTTACCTTAAATATATTAAATAAATTTGCACTGCCAAATAACATACAAGAGAGATTACTCAACTCTTTAAAAAATGGTTTACTTTTGCTCGTAATAAAATAGGTATGGTTGCATTTTTTTAATAAGGCGTCACCGAGTACGGTTAATAAATATTTGGCCTTTTCACGATTATTACAGACAGATGGATATAAGCGATTAATCACAGCCTGAATCGTTTCTGATTCTGGAATACAAGAGAAAACATCGCGCTCTTTTATTTTCTTTAGAATACTCACCTTGAGTTTATGTTTCCAATCCATCAATGTTTTATTTGCACTAATTGTAGATAAAATAGCATGCTGAACATCATCTTCTTTAGCTACATAATATTTATAATCGTCACGATATTGAAAAAATAGTTCTGAAGGTGGGTGGTAATAATACTTGTGATTGTGTAAAAATTTCTGGATAAATAGCTCGGATTCAGATTCTAATTTGTTTTTTCTTTTCTCTCTTTCGATAATAGTGGTATGTGTATTTTCTAATAATTCGGGCAACTGCTCGACATGTTGTATTAGTTTATTAAAAATAGTCGGATTGTCTTGGTATTTCGAAACCAATTCTTTTATAATGGAAGTTAATGATTCTTCTGACATCTAAATAGTATAATAAAATCGTTTTAAATAGGTTTGTAATATAATTACATAACGAACTATATTACAACTGATTATTCATATGAACACACCATGTAGGCTAAAAACCATCCAACTACTGCATAAACCTGGTCTCCAGTACGATTTATCATATTATCGACTTTGTCCTTGCCACCAGGCCATATAGGAAGCGTATTTATTAGTTTCATTCCAACATGGGTATTCTCAAGATACTCAAATAAAAGATGAATGATAAACCATGTATAGAGAGAAATATCCCAATAATAAGAAATGATACCAGACGCTACATGTAAAAGCGAAAATCTATCTGTAAAATGTGTCCCCATACGTGTTTATAATTATACTATAATAAAATATTAAAAAATGGAATGAATTATTATAACAAAAACAAAATTTGTTCCATTTTTATATATTTAACTATTATATACATTCCGTTAATTTAAAATGTCCAAAATAATTGCCATTGACAAAAGTAAACCAAATGGTGAAAAAATGTATCTCGACTACTCGTCCCGATTATTAAAAGAAAATGTAGAGAAATCATTGTGTATGTCGGATATAAAAAATGACTTCTTACATGATTCTCTTGAAGACGCCGATTATTTATTTATTCATACATTTCAATATGACGGATATACAGAAATTCGAGGGTTTGCGTGCGTAATACATGAAACGAATGATGAGGTTGACGAAGAAAACGATCATTTATATTTAAAGTTAATATGTAATTCCAAATTCCACTCTATGGAAACAAGAATCCAAGAAGGAAAGACCAAACGGAAAGGGACAGATATAATGAAAGAAATTATAAAATTAGGAGAGAAATTAAAGGCAAAATATATTAAATTGGATGCTATCGAAAGTGTTATTTCTTATTATTATAATTTAGGATTTCGATTTGAAAACCGAGAACACACTGAACATGTCAAGGAAGGCGAATTAGTGAACCAATTAAGAATGGGTCAGTTGTTACACGATGATGCGAAGACTACTAGAGCGATGAATGAAATTGTAGCCAGATTTTATCCTGGATTTTATAGTGAAGCAAAGCAACGCGAATTTGGCGAAGGAGATGGAACCCGAAAAGAACAAGCTATGGAATATGGTATTCCCATGATATATAATATTTCAACAAAAGATACCTCCACAAAACATAAAGGCGGTAAAAGACACACACGAAAACATAAAATATCCAGTAGAAATAGACATGTACAAAAACAGAAACACGTACCAAGAAGATATATTCCAACTAAGTTAACTCAAACAGATAAAAAGAAACAGAGAGAAATGCTAAAAAAATCTAGACGGCAATATAAAGAAGGAAAATACTACACTCGTAAACGGATCAAGTCATTCAAATCAAAACCAAGTAACCATGTAACAAATGCTAAACGTTTATATAAAGTTAATAAATTAAAACCATCTAGAACATTGGCCATCAAAACCGGATGTTCACTACGTTCATTGAGAGAAATAGTAAAAAAAGGAGAGGGGGCTTATTTCAGTTCAGGAAGTCGTCCAAACCAAACCGCACAATCATGGGGATATGCACGATTAGCAAGTTCAATAACATCTGGGAAGTCGGCTGCAATTGACTATAATATTCTTAAGAAGGGTTGTAAGAAAACGAGCAAGGCCTTGCGACTAGCTAAGAAATCGAGAAAAAAACATGGTTATGGAAATCGAAAGACGGTGCGTGTTAAATTATAATATCATAGTATAAACACTCTTTACACAATTGGTAAGGTAAAAACACGCTTTACACCATTGGTAAGGTAATATATTATAGAATATCCCTCTATAATATATTATATTATTCATTTGTCGGTATGTATCATGTTATTTACACCACATACACCTTTTATGTTTCACTGAACATTCAATACAATTCATCGGGGCTAAGTAAAGATATCCAAAAGGATTGGATACATGATCTGGATTCGTATAACCATGAACCCGTTTTTTTTTACACTGTAAACATTTGAATCTTGCCGGACTTAATGGATATACTACGGTAACATCGTATGTTTTATGTATGTCACATACATATTTATTTTCATTTCCAAATTTATTGTTATTATCCATTATATTATACATCTTATAATATGTTACTACTTTTATCGTAATATATTACAATGTATTATGTTTATGTGGTATTTTCTTATGACTATTTCTTGTGATTATTTTTCCTGGTTATTTGTTTTCTCTCTTCGTACTGTGTTTAGACTTCTTTTTATGTGACTTGATTGTTTTATGTATAAACTCACCAATTGGTTTCTTATCTAAGGACTTGAAATATGTCCATGGTTGGCTAGGACGATCTAATAAATATGGTGCATATCGTTTCCATTGCATATTTTGTTTTATAAATGGTTTCACTTCAAACGGTGTACCACACGAACTACCCCATCGACCATAAAACCCCATCTTCTTACAAGATTCTGTATCGACAACGCATCCATCCACTGCACCACGAGGTTGGTATGGTAATGGTCTATCTGCTTGGCTCATAAATGCACGGTCATCCAATTCGTAGTGTGAACATACAGATCTGGAGCACATGTTTGTTTTATTGAGATATACATCATAATGATCAGCAATTAGCTCTTTGGCAATATCAACATTTAATTTCCCCTTGTTCTCTTCCATTAATTGTTCTAATCGGACTTTTCTAGCACCTTGATGTCTACGAATATCATCAAACCCACTATTAACACATTCAAGATTTCTAATTCTTGGGTCATATGGCGCATTGAATCCAATAAAATAGCCATTCTTTTTTCTCTCGATGTTCGAAAAATTAAGTCCTAATTCTATACGCATGATTTCGTTATTGTTTGTATCTCCAATCAACCATGAATTTGCATAATCACCGGAATTTTCTTTTTGGAGCATTTCGACATAATCATCTAATGTATTCGCATATTGCATACAATTACGAATACGACAACTAATGGGATCTTTATGAACATATTTGATAAATCCACCAATGGTTGTTTCGGTGCCAATAAAACCCTTGCTATTGATAAAAAAATCTGTTTGACTACACAAGTATCCAGGGGCTCCTTGAAATAAAATACGATGGCCTTTTGTTGGTTTAATATCAATAATCGTATTGAAATATTGTCCATCCACAAAATTCTCAAATGTATTATGAGCACAGCATATTTTACCATCATGTGTATAGTCACCGACAGCAATGAAAGATGAACATTTATCTTTTGACCCACCTTCCATGAGTCCACCATCCGGTAATGTTTCTAACAGGTGTCCGTATTTCTCTCTAAGATGTGGCATTTCTTCCAAATATACTTTTAATTTTGGAAGAGCGTAATCAAATGATGTAATATTGTTCCATAATATAAGTTGATCTAAATCTACTTGTGCGCCTTTTGAAATTCCTTTAATTTCTTCGAAAAATTCGGGGAAATTTTCTTCAAGAGGTTTTTTAAAGAGGAAATTACTGACTTCAACGAAAAATGCCATTTCGATACCATGTGTGTCATACATTTTCCATTTTAATGTTTTGAGACACTCCTTAATTTCATCGCGCAATAAAAGTCCATGTGCATAACCTCGTTCGCTAGGATTTCCTCTGATAGAAATATAATTCCAACCATTTTTCTTAAATTTGAACCCGTTTTTAATTTTCATATATAATACATTTGTATATAAAAATTATGAATTATGAATTATGAATTATGAATTATGAATTATGAATTATGAATTATGAATTATGAATTATGAATTATGAATTATGAATGTCGTATACTACATATTTATGCATTAATGACAGCATCTTCATTTGTAATAGCATTCACATCATTTTCGTCAGTCTCTTCCTTTTTATCCTTCTTAGGAATTGGAATACCGAATGTTTTACTCACCAAATTCATGTAACTTATCCCAAATGCTAGTAAAATGATACCGAATGCAACTAAATCACTATTTGAAAGAGGTTGTTTTAAGAAGAATTTGTTCATGAGCAATATAACAGTAAATTGGGTGATAATCAATAAGAATGTATCTTGTGTTTCTGTCACTAGTTTATATTTATGTCCTAAATTTACGGCAATTGTCATAAAAAACCAATCTAACCAAGCAAATGGTAGAGCCATGGCAAGAGCCTTTAACATGGATAAATCAGGGTATTTTAGTGTATAAAATTGCCCCCACATAGAAATGGATTGGGCAATAATAAAAGATGCTAAAAACTGAACATACAATAAAATTTTATTCATATTATAATATATAATATGAAAACAAAATTTACCTGGAATCGATTAATTGTATGGCTTGTACTAAATATATTCATTGTTTTACTAATGGATTTAGCCTTATTTCAACAAACAACTCCTGAAATGAAAAATGCGTCATTCCTAAAAAAGGTGATGGGTGCTGAGAAGTGGGCAACCATAGAATGGTTATTTGTAATACCTGCTAATAGAATGGGCAATTTATTTTTAACCGCGCCACAAATTTCCTTAAGTTCTTATGTTTTTGATTTTTTAGGCCAATTAGTGACGAATAGATATTGGTTACATGTTCCTACTACTGTGGATGATTATGCAGGTATGTTTATTATATTACTAGGCATGTTTATATCTGCTTATAAGATATTTGACTAAACATTTATTTATTATCCACCAATCTTTAGTTTTAGTAAATACAACACTCAATATTTTATATTAAACGCATAAGTATTTAAAGATTTTAATATAAAATTTAATTATAAGAGATGTCTTCGTTTGAATCTAAAAATGTTCTTACTATTAAAACTGTTCAAATTGCTCCGTTTCGTACATTAATGACTGCGCTAAAGGATATATTATTGGAAACAAATATTACATTTAAGAAGGATGGTATTCGAATTATCAATATGGATAAATCACATACTATGCTTGCGCATCTATTTTTAGGTGCCGAGAATTTTGAACATTATGAATGCAAAAAAGAAAAGATTGTTATTGGTGTTAATATGTTTCACTTATTTAAATTGATCAATTCAATTGATAATGATGACACATTGACTATCTATATTGAAGAAGAAGATTATTATGATGGTATTGTTTCCTTTCTTGGTCTAAAATTCGAAAATGGCGACATTAAGCAATGTAAAACACAGAAACTTCGTCTTATTGAACCAGACACCGACGAGTTTGAAGAACCCGATGTTCACTTTTCTTCCGTCATCAATTTACCATCCACTGATTTCCAAAAAATCATTCGTGATTTGTCTTGTATATCGGACCGATTGGAGATCAAATCCGTCGGCAATGAACTGATCTTTCGATGCGCTGGACAGTTTGCTACCGCTGAAGTAAAGCGCGAGGAATCAAATGGTGGAATGGAATTTATTGAAAAACAAGACTCAAGCAAAATTATCCAGGGTGAATTTTCATTGAAGAATTTGGGATATTTTATCAAGTGTACCAATCTTTGTAGTCAGATTGAAATGTATCTGGAGAATGATTTGCCTTTGGTCGTTAAATACTATGTAGCCAGTCTTGGAACTATTAAATTATGCCTCAGTCCACTTCCTCCTAATAATTAAAATTTCATGTCTTGATTTATATAACGACTTTTAGATATTTACATATTCCGGTAACAATATAATGATAAGGTGTTAAATTTATCATTATATGAATTATAGATAATTTACTATACTTATAACGTGTCTTCTTCTTGTAGAATGACATTTTGCATGGTATAAATATTTTTTATTTCATTTCGTCTACAAGGTAAAATAGACGGATTACATCTACAACATAATATACCAACCATTGTAATTATTATACACATACAACCAGATATAAAAGCAGTCAATATAAGTATTTTATATTCCTCTTCATGTCTCGACATTTTTATGAAATAGTATAGTTATTATATCATAAAAAATATTTATATGGTTGTTTTTATATTTATTTTGTATTTGTGTATTTGTGTATAATTCTATTGAAAAATTTATTTTCATTAATATATAATGTTTAATTTAGGTAATAATAAATCAGAAGTTATAAAAAAAAATATTAAAAAAAATATAATGAAAAAAAAGGTATCCGAATATTTTAATAATTCATCATTTATACATACATTTATTTTTATAGATTCATTCCCTGAACTAAAGAATGCAGAATCAGAGTTATTATTACGTATTAATATATATTGCAATGACTATAATATTGACTTTATAAAAATTGACAAAACCGGGATTGTACTTTCTGGACATCCATTAACCGGTACAAATATAAATATTTTTCCAGTTAATAATAAAATAACAGTTATTGGACTACATCACGATTCTAAAAAAATTAGTAATCATACATCGATTCTTACATTATGGAACCCAGTTCCATTTATGGTTCCATGTTTTAGGAATATAATTGGATTTGATGGTTATTTGTCGGCATATTCTCCTATAATAGACCAGTTTATTTATTCAGTTACATCAGATAATCGGATGTATGGACATTTAACAACTTCTCTACCACTGTCTATTGTGTCTCCAATAAATAAAATAAATAAAAATCCCCAACTGTTTTATGTTGGTACTAATTGGCAAAATACAGATCGGGATACAAACTTTCAAAAAGACACTAGAGGTTCTGTAATTAACCTATTGAATAAATTAGATAATATGAATATTGTTAACATATTTGGTCCCACAAAGTTTGGTAATATTATACCTTGGAAAGGATTTAAATCATATAAGGGTGAAATACAATTTGATGGTATATCTGTAATAAAAAAAATACAAGAAACTGGTATATGTTTAGTATTGTCAACTCAACAACATATTAGAAATGAAATTTGTTCGATGCGTATATTTGAAGGAATTGCTGCAGGGGTTCCAATAATTTGTGATAAAAACCCATTTTTTGAAACATGGTTTGGTGATAATGTATTTTATTTGGAAGGTAATACACCAGAAGAACAATCGTTAAGCATTCAACAACATATAGAGTATATAGAATCAAACCATGATATAGTGTATGAAAAAATAAAAAATTGTCGGGAAACATTTTACCAACATTTCTCTTTCGATATGCAATTTGCTACTATAATAAATAACATTCGAGGGGAAGATATTATTAAGGTCAAATCATATCTTGATATAGCAGAATAATTTTAATATAATAAAAATGAATACTTTTATTATATTATTTAATCATTTTTATTTTTAATCATTTTTATTTTTAATCATTTTTATTTTTAATCATTTTTATTTTTAATCATTTTTTTTAATATTCTGGAGCATGTTTCTTAAACAAACACCCATAAGCGTCTATACCACTTGTACAATCAATCATAGACGCATTTTGAAATTCGCAATTTGCCAACCATATTTTAACAATACAGAAATTCTTTTTTGGAGAAATAGTTATTCCATTTATTTGTTTTTGCAAATTTTTATTTTTTGATAAACTTTCACCAGTTAGACTATAAGACAAATTCTTCCAACAATCAGTAACAATTTTATTGTTTACCTTGTATGAAAAGCACCCACCACTCCGGTTTCTTGGATCCTCCCATAGAGGAGTGATTCCTTTACGCATAATAAACAACATACAATTCTTCACCAATCTCGGTGGAATAGCCTGGGACACGGCAATAGCATCTTCTACTGTCTTTAATGTGTAAATATTTTTATAGCTATTCAACGACCAATCAGTATCATGTGGTAAATGTGCCCAAATACACCATTCGTCGGTTAAGTTATGTTGTGGCATAGGCGAATCTTCCAAACTATGGGAGCCTTCCATTATACTATTAGGTGTCAATTTTTTTTTAAACTATTTACACTATCTTTATTTACTTTTCTATTCTATTGAGCCTTTAATTTTTCACAATTCTTAATTTTATTCATTAAACTATCGTCAAATATACTATTTAATGAAACTTCGAATTCTTTATCTATATTAGAATCTATGTCGGTCTCTACTTCAGAATCTATATCTGTCTCTGTCTCTACTTCAGAATCTATATATGTCTCTACTTCAGAATCTATATATGTCTCTACTTCAGAATCTGACCTAGATAGTATTATAGGAGTTGGTTTTGCAGATGAAAAACAAGTAATACTGTCTTCACTAAATTTTATAAAAAATGGACTATGTAATTCAGCAATTGACATATCTTGTGTCATGTAATTTACGCTAAATTCTTCGCTCAGTTCTATATTATACACGGTTTTCATATACCATTTAAAAAAAGGATACTTTAAAACATTGTTTTGTAGTAAGAAATTTTTAGGCTCCTTTAAAGATATGTCATATTTTGTATCATTTGTAGTTAGTTGAAATACTATAAAATTTACTGAAGATGGCTTTTCGTCTGGTTGTTTCATTCGAATACTCCTGTCATCAATAATCATGGTATAATTTTTCTTGTCATCGTTCAAACTATAATCAGTATACATTATTAAATCGTAATCGAGTTCTTCAATTGAATCGTGTAGGTCATTCCAGTTTTTAAAAGATACATTTTCGATGCCGTCTTTTATTAATAAAACATCGTTTCTGTAAGCATAATCTGTAAGTTCGTGGAATTTTGGCACCATTGATTTTTTATAAAAAGTGTTTGTAAATGTAATCAGTTCACAATATTTCCACCCGATATCAAATACAATGTCTTTACAAAATGTATTGGTTGTTGATATGATATCATTATGTATTTGGTTTTTTTCAGCATTTGTGTTATATGGGAGAGTTATAAATACTGTGCTAAATATCGAAATGTCATATATCATATACATTATATCAAACATACCCTTGAAAATATTCGTAATTAAATCTGTTACTTCGTTCAATATTGTCATTTATATAATAATTTAAACCGTATACTTTTAAATTATTTATATTGAAACTATTATTATTTCTATTTTTTATCGTTTACCAAATTTTAGTCATGTTTATTTGATGGATTGGGAACATCATTTGATTCTTGTAAATGAGTAGGTTCATCTGGAACATTTGGATCATTTGATGGATCATTTGTATTATTGACATTGCCAATGTAAGCAGTGTGTTCTTGATCTTTTATACCATTTGCGATTGGGTGTCGTGGTTTATGTAATACTGTTGGATAATCCGATGGATAGACTACTTTATTTTTTGTATCATCGGGGTTGTTGCCAAAACCAAGTGTGATCATTAATATAGCAGTAATATATGTCATCATGATGAATGGCAAAAATACAATTAACCATGAGATAATACCTAAACCTTGGCTACAAAGTGCGTTCAATACAATAGTGAATACAATCATGACAATCGATTTAAAAAAAGCAACATCATAGAAGCCTTTAAATGTATCAATAATAATTTGAGTGAGTGAAAATCCTACATACAACATAGCGGGAGCGCATAAATTACCGTTCATTTATATTATGAAATCATAATATTTTAATGAAATATTGCTTCTCCGTCTTTTAATTCACCGACAATATTTCCTACATCACCATCGTCATCCTCATAAATATTACCGTTATCATCTCCGTCACAATAATAGGTCTTTCCGTCAATTTCTAACTCGGTTACTTCTTGTTCTTCCTCTTCTTCGTCTTCTTCTTCGGCAGACTGCTCCTCCTCCTCTGCTTCTTCCTCCTCTGCTTCTTCCTCTTCTTCGTCGGCAGACTGCTCCTCCTCCTCTGCTTCTTCCTCTTCTTCGTCGGCAGACTGCTCCTCCTCCTCTTCGTCGGCAGACTGCTCCTTCTCTTCTTCGTCGGCAGACTGCTCCTCCCCCTCCTCTGCTTCGTCGACAGACTGCTCTACTTCTTCTGTTTGTATTTCTTCAATGATTGGTTTTGGAAATGTAGGCTGATTATTCAAATTTGATTCAACACATAGTGATTTGTCAATGGCGTGACCACTGTCTTCATCATCACTATCTTCATCATCACTATCTTCATCGTCACTATCTTCATTTTCACTATCATGATGATTCAAAACAACATCATCCATGTTTTGATAAGATTGTTCGATGGGTTTATCAGATATTTCTAATACAACCTGCTTGTTATCTAGTCGGTTTTCATGTTTTCTAGAAATTTCGTGTAATCTTAATATGTCTTCTTTAAGTCGAATGTTCTCGTCTACAATTGCCTGGACAAACGGTAACTTTACTATATGTTCTATAATATCACTATATTTATTGATTTCACTAGTATATATATTTGTTAAAGCCGTTTCAAATTCTTTTTTTACCGATATATGAAAATCATCAACATATTTAGATAAATTGTTTGGTGTTTTCTGTGTATATTCCATTATTATTAATTATAATAAAGATTCGTTTAATATAGTTTAAAAAATATTTAATGTAATTATATAAAATGAATACACCCACCGATAATAGCAATAATCAGCAAACCTCAGTTACTGTAGAACAATACGGAACTGATGATAAAACAAATACAGATCAAGAAAAGAAACAGCAATTACAGAAAATACACGAAGCCCGTTTAACGAGAATTAAGAATGAATCAGTTAATATGGTGTGTAGACAAACTGATTATGATGAAAATACTGCTAGAGCGAAATTAGAAACGGTCGATTATAATTATGAGATCGTATTAAACGAGTTCTATGGTATCACAAATAAAAAAACTGACCCTAGTATAAACAGTAACATGACAACAAATCAGCAAATATATGGAGAGATTAGAAACCTAATGGATGTCGGATCGCGAAAATTTCGAACCGACCAGGAAAATGCCGAACAATATAAAAAAATGATATCCAAGGTTGATTAGACATATTGCAGTTTATATTTATTATTATATGTAATGTCACGAGTATATCATTACATATAACAGATAATTTGTAGAATATATTGGTAATTATTTACTATCACCTTTTCCAATACCAAAATTATCCAAAACTGTAGTTTTTGTAGCAGTAACTGTTTTGCGCTTTAATTTGTAAGAAGTGGCTGGAGTAGTACGCTGATTTAAAGCATAATCAGAATTGTCTTCGTATAATTCGGGAAAAACATGAGTTAGTGGTTTTTCAGCAAGGATTAATAACTGATCACCCTTGGATAATTCTCTATATTCTTTTATAGAAAGATTACCATAGAATTTATCAAGTGTATAATATGGATTTGCAGCAGGTTTTATGTTTTTCTCGTAATTAAATATCTTTCCATAAACATGATTTAATAATTGGTATCTTTCAAATTTAACAGAAGAGTCCATTTTTTCATCCATTAAATATGCGGTTCCACATTGGGGACTACAAAAACACCCATATACTTGATAAGTTTCTTTAAACTCACATTTTGGTATATATATGGGTGGATTATCAAACTCGCATGTACACCAAAAACAAGCTGAACGCTTATCTGATATATCATTATTATGTAATTTTACCTTTAATGAATTGATCTTCTTCCATAATAGTTTAAGATCGTCATTATCATTACTCTCGTTATAGGTGTTAATATTATTAGATTGTTCCGATGGATTACATTGGTTGTTATGGTGTTGTGGTAGTTCATCGTTCATTATACAACTTAAAGCACTTGATTGATTGTTCAACAAATCATCAGATTTACCTTGTTCTTCTAAATAATTTACAGCATTATTTTCGTCGAAATTGAAACTTTGAATTGATTCAACCGTTGGATCATATTGATATGTTTCTTGAAAAGAAGTAGATATATCTTTAATCGAACACTTCAAATGTAAAATTATGTTGGGATCGGGATTCATAGAGATAGTACTTGTATTTACTTGAGGTATAATCTTACCACCCTTTGGTTTGCGTCCTCTTTTTTTAGGAAGTGGTTTAGCATCATCCAATTGTACTGGGGAAGAAGAATCATTTACCACACTTCCTGGTTGAACTGTCGAACCAACCTGTAAGACAACATTTTGCTTTTTTCTTCCTCTTTTTTTCTTCTCTTCAACGACTACTTGAGACATTTATATGGTAATTAATAAAAATTAATTTAAATTGTTTTCTAATATGTTTAAACCGAACTATTTGGAATTGTAGCATTTCCTACACAATGGTTCATAAGACTCGTTTGATCCAATTAATACCTGTTCATCACTGTTTATAATTCTACAACTAAATATTGCATTCTTACTACATAGAGTACATTGTGCCGTTAATTTTTCAATACTGTCGCAATGAGGAACTAACTCCAGTATCTGTCCAAATTTATTTCGTTTAAAATCTCCGTCTAAACCAAATACATAGACATTTTTATGACAAACATCCACTAATTTTTTTATTTGTAACAAGTCCTCAAAAAACTGAGCCTCGTCTATTAAAATTACATGAGAATTCGCGATATCATCTGATTTATCTTGAATAAATGTATTTATTTTATCATATTTAAAACAAGAAATTTGCTTTTGGTCGTGTGTACTTAATTTATCAATTGAATAGCGTATTTCTGAGCTATGTGTTAATACGATAACATTATGGTTATTTTTAATCGCATTACTATATGTTTCTATTAATTTTGATGTTTTCCCAGCATACATCGGTCCTATGATTAACTGTAATGTACCAATCTCATCATTTTGGGTGTTTTGTTGTTGGATAGTCATCATTGGACCGGTCTGGGGATGTGTATTTGTATTGGACATTAATTTATAATATTAATAATCAATTTTATTTAAATAAAAAGCTCCTTATAATATTAAAGCGAATGAATAACACAAACAATAAAAATTATACCCCATGGGTTGAAAAATATCGTCCAACTATATTCAATAATATTGTATTAGATCCATTAAATAAACAATTATTAGAGAATATAATGAAAAGACAATATTTTCCCAACTTATTATTTTACGGACCTCCTGGTACAGGTAAAACTACAACAATTATTAATTTAATTTCATCGTATCAAAATAATTCGGGTAATAAAAATTTAATGATACATTTAAATGCGTCTGACGAAAGAGGTATAGATATTATACGGAATCAAATAAACAGTTTTGTTAATTCGAATAGTTTATTTAACGAGGGTATGAAATTTGTTATTTTGGACGAGGTAGATTATATGACAAAAAATGCTCAAACTGCATTGCGGTATTTATTGCAAAATTATAAGCCAAATGTCAGGTTTTGTTTAATCTGTAATTATATCAGTAGAATCGACGAGGCTTTACAAAACGAGTTTGTTCGACTCCGGTTTAATCAGTTACCAGAAAAGGCCATTTTTAATTTTTTAAATGTTATTAATATATCCGAAAAATTAAATTACTCGAATGATACAATTGTTTCTATACAAAAATTATTCAATTCTGATATTCGTAGTATGATAAATTATATGCAATGCAATGATACTAACATTAACGAACAAAAAATTATCAAGCAATGCTTATGGGAACATATTACAAAAAAAATCACCAATGATGATTCTCATGTTATTGTAAAATATATGAAGGATATTAGCACAGAATACAACATCGAAAAAAAAAACCTTCTGAAAAATTATCTTAATTATCTCATTCGATATCATCCAGAAGTAGTAACAGATGCCTTTTTAAAATTCGTCGAATATGTAATGCATATTTCTGATATTAATATCAATTATTTATTACCTTATTCTATTATTCAATTAAAAAAACATATTGTTTAATATTTATTGTACAATTCCATATGATATATCATAACAATATGATATATGTTATATCATATTCTTTTTATTTATCGATAATGGCTCTACTATTTTTAATTGCTGGTACTAACATTCACATAATGGCAATTATCATATTTTTCATAGTTATGTAGTATTGATTGCTTGCCTGGTCCAGGTGAATAATAAGTATCCATACGGGTGTTTAATTTATCCATAAAGCTGTTTGGTGGTGACATTTTGAAAGGGTCAATTACATGATTGGTTAATCCTAATTCCTTGGAATTATTGTTTATTGTATTATTTTTAATTACAATCGGAGTGGTCCTTTCATGAATGTAATGTTCCATTATTTATATACATTAAGAAAATAATTGAAGTCGTTAAATAGTTTTAAACATATTTAAACAAATCAATATAGATACTAATAACTGATATGGATGATATTGACAATGATTGGGAATCCTTTTTACAAAATGATGGTAATGTAAATGATTTATCTAAAAGTAACACCAATATATCTAGTCAAATTATCGACGATAATCATTCCATAAAAAACATTATAGACGAATCACATGTAGACAATATACGCGATTCAAATAATGTGTATAATATTCCTAAATGCTCTGAACTTTATATTTCAACGAAAACAAAAATATGTTACCTAAATAAAAATACAATCGATGTAAAAACGGTGTTTTGGAAGATCCCTGTAATTGACTATTATATTCCTAAAAACGGCGTTATAAAAAAACAAACTAAATTCTCTTCCACATCAAAAGATGATGTCGATTATATTGAAGATAAATTAAAAAATATGGAACATTATGAAGAACAAATTATTGAACATATTGATAATCCGGAGGGACGCATTAAATATAAGGATCAACGAAAAATTAGCATTGGTATGTGTAAAAAAGATATCTTAAGTTATCGAAGTAAAAAGAAGCGCGCGTTTTTCAACTGTTTTGTCGTGATTTTACGACTATTCAATAAAGGTTCTTTTAAAGAAATACATGTCAAAGTATTTAACACCGGTAAGTTGGAAATACCAGGAATTCAACACGACGCGTTACTCCATGATGTATTGGAATTGTTAGTAGACACATTGAAACCATATTTAGGTAATGATCTTGCGTTTCTTGCAGACAAGAGTGAAACTGTACTAATTAATTCTAACTTTAATTGCGGATATTACATTGATCGACACAAACTACATGATTTGTTAAAATTTAAGTATCGGATAAATAGTAATTTTGATGCATGCTCTTATCCAGGAATTCAATCCAAATTTTATTATGATAATACCATGTCACCAAAATTACAGACCGGACAACAACCTATGCATAAAAATGTACATGAAATATCGTTTATGATCTTTCGAACAGGCAGCGTTCTTGTAGTTGGTAAATGCGAAGATGATATACTATATCATATATATGATTTCTTAAAGGGTATTTTGGAAAAAAATTACCTAGATATTTGTAGTCCTGGTACAGAATTGCGCGACAATGAGGCAATTGCTCTTGAAAAAAGTAACAAAAAGAAAAAGCCTAGGAAAAAGGTTGTATTGTTTCAGTAGTTTAACCATTTAACAAGACAAATAATTTACTATTTTACATATCGATAAATTTTTTAGTTTTTTATCAACATTAATATCGAGTAATTTGCGTTTCAATTCGTCGATTTCTATCGTTTTTCGTATGTTTTTTTTTATTATTGAATCCAATAAATACCAATAATTTTTTTGAATAAATTCATAATTTGAATGACTAGTAAATATAGATATAATATCCTTGATATTTTCTAGTTTACTTATACAATTCGTTTCACAATGATTACATATTACTGGCAATTGAATAAGTGTTTCTACTATTTTATATGCTTTTGTGAATAGCATTTTTTTTAATTCAGACATGTTGTTTTCATTTTTATGTTCACCTTCATTTTTTACTTCCGTAAAATGACATTTTTCTATGATTTGTACTATTATACGATTGTATATGTCATTGAATTTTTCTAACAAATTTATTTTATCCTTATTTTCATTCTTTTCGATGAAACACATTCGATACTCTTCGTTTATTTCAAAGATAGTTTTTTTATAAATAAACAAGGTTGCGTCTTTGGTGTTTAATTTCAACAAATTGTGATTGTCATCGCCTATTTGACACACGAATTCGATATAATATATAATCGCCTTTTGAGTATGGTATACAGCAAGTTCCAAATTATTTGTATATAATAGAATGAAACTGTAAATATAGGATGTGTTAGTAATTCCATTAATCATAATATGTTTTAAATATTCTTTATTTTGTATTCCGTCTAGACTTTCTGAGGAACATTCTATTAATTCATGAATTAATCCCACATATTTTAAAAACAATATCGATTCTGTTTCCTCTAAACACGACTTATAGTTTTCAGTATCGTCTAGATTATAATTCTTCATTTGTTCTTGTTTATAAAAAACTATGATATTATATTGCAGTACATTGTACCATATAATCTTGGATTGTATCGCAATATATTTTTATATAAATTAGTATTTAAAGAATAAATGATTCATTTTCTATATAATGAGTTCTCAAACTGAAGAATCCGAGCAAAACTATAGACTTCCTTCTAATACTTGTTTACAACATGCCTGGAAATTAGCCATGGTAGAAGACAAGGAGATTAAATCTGATTATTGGGCAGCTTCTCTTGATAAGGAGGTTATTATTGGTGTCAAATCGAATCAAGAGAAACTATTGGTTAAAAGTGAAGATGAGTATACTAGTCCTGTTAGCAAGATTTACAAAGTGGAGGGTGAGTATATTGTTGTTACTGAGAATTCAATCTATTTAGTAAGCGCCGATATTGAATCCAGTAGAATTTCTTAAGATTTCAATCCGTAACTAAATCGGTTAAAAAATCAAATCTACAATTTCTGTTTAGAATGAAATATGATTATATTCAGGTTTACATAAATTTTTATATAATCAATTTATATATGCCAACTGTACCAGGTGGTCAAAGACGATTACTGTTTACGGGTAATGTTAGAACAAACCTAGTAAATAAATATACACCAGGTTCTGGTGTAGGAGCACTATCCGCTTCTACACGCAGAGCCTTAAAAAGAAGAGCAAATGCCGGACGAGGATCATTGGACTCAAATGGTAATTTGGTACCAGCTATTCCTAAGCCATGTTGTTCTGTTGAAGTGGATTCTAGTCAGAAAATACCGGTTCCATCCGAGTCATACAATCCATCCACACCAGTAGATCCATTCGACCCATCCACACCAGTAGATCCATTCGACCCATGGTTCCCTGCCAGCCAAATCAACGGAACTGTAAATGATGAATTTGTTTATGGTACCGCTAGTACGTATGATTTAAATGATAAGTTAATAGATAATGATATTACAATTACATCTACAGGTGAATATATGATTGATATATCTGAATATTCGGACGTGTTTGAAATAAGAACAAATGAAGATTGTAAAGACATAAATACAGACGAACCACTTATAACTCAATTATCATGTATGGTTGATAAATCTAATATTGACCCAATTGCAAATATTGTGACAAAATCAGTCAATCCAATAACTAGTCTTGTTGTAAATGAATATAAGAATACATCTACTACGAAAACATTATCAGAAGCAGAGGATACTATTAGTAGTAAACTAGGTATATCTAAAAAGGAGATTTATATAGACGCTATTCAAGAAGAAAATACTGATGTCGCTATGAAACAACTTCAAATAGCTAGCTTTGTGAATAATTGTAAAAAAATGATGTCACCTGATAAAGATTCTGATATTCTTGACGCAGTGGTCGAAGAAATTAAAAAGGAATTTACAACAGGTGAAGAATTATTTGACTTAGATAGTTCTTCACGCATTTTAGATAAGATTAATGAGAGAAAAACAGTGAAAAAAACAGTTGATGAAATAAATAGTTTTAAAGGTGTATTAGATACTGTTAATAAAGATGTAAAAGCGGTGTCAACTAATACACAAACTTATACTAATTTTGCAGAAAAATATCAGGAAGCGTCAAAGAGAAAATCTTCGGGTACCGATGTTATAGATGAAATTGAAAATACACAAGATAAATCATATGGTGATTTTATAGGTAAATATGATACGGCTAAAACAGATATGTCGATACAACCGGTTAAACCTAGTTCAAAGTATAAGATAATAACCCTATCAGATACAGAAGAATCCACCGAAGGGTATACAAAATTCCCCTATTTTGACTTTACTGGCGATAATATACCAAGAGATAAGGTATCTAGATTTTGGTATAAATATGTTGAATGGTCAAGTATTCATATAATGTTAAGAAAACTATACAATGATAAGGCTATACGTACATATAACTTGCAAGCAGATTCAGATACACACCTTTTAAATTTCACACATAATGGAAAAAATAGTATACCTAATTACATTGTTAAAAGTGATGTGTCAATACATGTCAATACATTATATGTTAAAAACACGGTTTTAACAAGAATACAAGCTTCATATGAATCATTAAAACCAGCACCTGAACCTGAACCTGAACCAGCACCAGCACCAGCACCAGCACCAGCACCAGCACCAGCACCAGCACCAGCACCAGCACCAACACCAGCACCAGCACCTGAACCTGAACCTGAACCA
>Ga0115007_10000768_pt1 | contig 21177 bp, 16 predicted proteins | sample ArcOceMetagenome_2_FD_87166 | JGI IMG/M metagenome (GOLD analysis project Ga0115007, IMG submission 87166) | Marine eukaryotic phytoplankton communities from Arctic Ocean - Arctic Ocean ARC135M Metagenome | ecosystem: Environmental > Aquatic > Marine > Oceanic | place: Arctic Ocean | collected...
CGCCGATCTCGCACGGCTCCCTGCGGCGAGCCGCGCGATGCGCGACGCGGTGGTGGCGACGGGGCTTGAGTTTGAGGAGCTTGGTCAAGATGCAGCCGTGGACCTCGGAAGTTTAAGCGTGATGAAGCGCCTGCAACGGCAAGGTCGCCTGTCGCGTCGAGAAGTCCTTTGCCAGGCAGCGGCGAGGAGCGGACAGCTCGAAGAGTTGAAGGTGTTGCGTGCGGACGGCTGGCCGTGGGACCGGGACACGTGCTCGGCGGCGGCTTTGGGTGGGCACCTCGAGGTGCTGCAGTGGGCATGCGCGAATGGCTGCCCGTGGGACATACGCACGTGGGACTCAAACACGTGCGCGTCCGCGGCAATGGGCGGGCACCTCGACGTGCTGCAGTGGTTGCGCGCGAACGGCTGCCCGTGGGACGGGTATACGTGTCGTGGGGCGGCGCAGGGCGGCCATCTCGAGGTGCTGCAGTGTGGACACGTGCCGGAACGCGGCGTTTGACGGGCACCTCGAGGTGCTGCAGTGGGCGCACGATAACGGCTGCCCGTGGGACGCACGCACGTGCGCGAGGGCGGCGTGCGGCGGACACCTCGGGGTGCTGCATTGGGCGCACGATAACGGCTGCCCATGGGACGAGGGGACGTGCTCTATGGCGGCGGAGGGCGGGCACCTCGAGGTGCTGCAGTGGGCGCGCGCAAACGGCTGCCCGTGGAACGAGTGGACGTGCGAGTTCGCGGCGAAGGAAGGGCACCTCGAGGTGCTGCAGTGGGCGCACGCGAACGGCTGCTCGTGGGACGAGACGTGCACGACGGCGGCGCACGGCGGGCACCTCGAGGTGCTGAAGTGGTTGCGCGCGAACGGCTGTCCATGGGATAACGATACGCTCAGGTTGGCGAGAGATGGAGGTCATCACGCGTTGGAAAACTGGGCGATAGCGAACGGCTGCCCTGAACAGTAGCGAGACCTTTTTCACCTATGTTTCCTTCATGTAAGCGTTTGATCAGCGTTTCATTCCCATTCTCTCAGAACGCGGCGCGCGCGCGATATACCGCGTCCCTTCTGGCGACATCCGCGTCGCGTCTACGTTCCGCGGTGTGTTCGTTTCGCAGCCGCGCGGTGGCTTCCGCCATCGCCGCGTCCGCCGCCTCCGTGGCGACGCGCATGGTATCGAACGCCCAGGCTTTGCGTTGCGCGTCGGTTTCGGCCAGCGCTGTTTGCCGCGCCCTCGCCATCGCGCCCGCGGCGTCCGACCGGCGAAACACCTCCCTCTCGATTCCCACGACTACCATGGCCATGAATTTCGGGTACAGCACCGCATTTTCGATGTACGGGTGGTGACACGCCGCGAGCGCCCATTTCGCGTCGGAGGCGGGTCCGAACGTGTGCGGTCCGAATCCCGCGGCGGCCACGGCTCGGGCGAAATCGTCCACCGGCAAGTACCTGAGGTCGCGAGCATCCGCGGACTCGAGCGTTTCTCGCAAGCTACAGACTCGGTGGAAAAGCCGCTTGGCGATACTCGCGCACACCGCGTCGATATCGTCGTCGAAAGAAACGTCGTCGCAATCAACCACGATCGTGTTTGCGTCCAAATCAGGCGTCCCGCCGGATTCGGGACCGCCTCTTTGTTCGTTGAGAACGAACAAACGCGCGAGCTTCAGGGACGCGACGCTTCCGGGTGACGCCCCGGCGGCTTTCTCTTGCTCCAAAAGCGCCGCGATCGGGCCGCACGCGTCAAGCAACGCGCGCCAGTCTATTCGTTTTTCACGCAAACCCGTTTCGCGCGCCGTGAATTGTTTTTCCGACGCCAGGGGGAAGAACCGCGCGAGGGTTTGCAAACGATTTGGACTGGTCGTGGAGGGCGAATGTACGTTCGCCACCCTCGCCGCGTACACCACGTTGGTGGTACTCACCGCGCCCTCGCCTGCGCCGCCGCCACTTGCGACGTCGAGCTCGTTGTCCAGCGCGGCGAGAGTTCGAGTCAAGGTTCGGAACTTGTTCAAACAAGCGTCTATTACCTTGACGATGGCGTCGTCGCCAAACGCGAGGTACGCGGGCGCCGCGAGGTACCTCAAAAGGTCAACCGCGGTGTTGTTTCCGGAGGTGGGGTTCAAATAACCTGATTCGATGGCAGTGGTAGCACTCGCAGTCCACAACCGGACCACCTCTGCGCTGCCCATGTCGCCGGGGAGCCGGTCGCACCGCAAAGTATCAAGCAGCTCGTGGACGTGCCACTTCGTTCGCGACGACCGTTCCCCGCGCCGTGCCAAGCGGTCGCCCAGTACAAACGTTTCAATCCCGGTCAAACACACGGAGCACTGCGCGAACGCCAGTTTCGCTTCGGACGGGGTGACAAACCCGGTGGAACCCGTGTCCATTGCGGCGAGCGCCAGCGCCAGGGTGGGTTCCGGGGTCAAGCGCCCCACGCACCCGTTTCCTTTTTCGTGAACAACGGCGAACGCGTGTGTCGCGTCGACGCCGCCCACGCCGGGCGCGCGCTGTGCAGCGTACACACCCATTTCAAGCGAAAGGCACTCCACGAGCGCGTCCCCCTCGCGTTCCACCCGGGTGTGCCTCGCCCTGTGCCACGCGCTTTGGAGCTTGGCTTCAACGCGAACAAACGCTTGTTGTCGAACCCTCTCTGCGGCCTCTCCGGCTTTTCTCTGCGCCGGGGTGAGTCGCCCCGGGAAACTCGGCGTATTTTCTCCCCGGGCTCCGTCGTCCGTAACGCCGCCGCGTGTATCGAGGTTCAGTGTGCAAAAGTTTTTCTCCCCCGATTTCGCGAAACATTCGCCGTCGAACCACCCGTCGCACGCCCCTTCCTTGGCGTCTTTTTGGGAATCCGCGAACCGAGCGAACCGGTTGAAGTCGTGCGCGTACCAGGCGTCGCGCTTTTTGTAAACGTAGGTCGCGCTGTCCCAGGTTTTTAGAAACGCCCGGGTTTGCGCCAGGGACAGGTTCGTGACGTTTGGGATTCCCGGGGCGAACCGCCGCATCGCGACGAGCACGTCAGACGCGTCCAAACTTTCGCACGTCCGGTACGCCGTACCCGCCGCCTGGACGAAATCTTTCGGCGAGCCCACTAACCGCAGCGTCGCGCGCGTGGCGAGTTGATGCGGACTGGTTTTGTCGTCGTGTCGGGTCGTGGTCGGGGGAGGGCAAAAACCTCGCCTCGCGTCCAGGTAAACACGGAGCAACACCGGGTTCTCGTGGCTCAAAGCTCCGCCACCCAGTGCCGGTCGCAGGTCCTGGTTTTTCAACGCCGACAGGACCGCAGCCCGCTCAACGCCCGCGTTGACCGAGCCAAGCAAAAAGTCGAAAGCCTCATCCTCAAGACGCGTTGCTGCCGACCGGTTGTCGTCGTCGTCCACGGGGGTCTTGAACTTCAGCGCGAGCGCGTTTCGAAACGCGAGGAACACAGCGGTCGTCTCAGCGGAGGGAGACGAAACCACCGAGGCCGGTCCCGCTCGCGCCGCCGTCATCACGGCAGCGCGCGCGCCCTTGGCTGAAGCCGAAAAGAGAAGAATGCGCGGAAAGTCGCACGCAAGCCAAAAAAGGTTGAAAACGACGAGCCTCGACGAACCACCCGCGGCTTGTCGCAGTCGGGCGAAAAAGTCGAGGCGCGGCTCGGATCTGGACGCGGTGGTCAGATCCGGAAGCGCTCGGGTGAGGGCCTTGAGTGGTGACCTTTCCTTTCAAAAACCGCGTATCGACCGGTGACTAACGGCGCACGCACCGACGATGGTGCAGTCCGACCCCACGGACGCGCACGGCAACCTGTTCCCCATCTTCGTCCTGTCCCTGATCCAGTTCTTTTTGGTTCCGATCACGGTTTGGCGGGTGGGGGCTTGGGTGGTGGATGCATGCGTGTGGGGCGACGCTGGGAAGGAGTCCTCCTCCGCCATGGCGGTGGCCACGCCGATGGACGTTTCTTCGGAGTGGGGCAGGGCGGCGCTGTTGCGCGCCAGGCGGAACAAGCCCACGGTGCTTCGCCGGGTAAAAAGCCTGTTCACCGGGTTCAACCTGTGGTTGTTGGCGCTGTGGGTAGCGAGCGCGGGGTTAGTCACGTACATCGCCATCACAACCGTGGAAGAAACCGAGTTCTTCGACCCGTACAAAGCCCTGCAGATCCAGGTAGGCGCGGACGCGTCGACGATCAAAAAAGCGTACCGCACGCTTTCCCTGCAGTACCACCCCGATAAGAACCCGGATCCGAACGCCACGAAGATCTTCACCGATTTAATCGCGCCCGCGTACAAGACTCTCACGGACGAGACCGCGCGACTGAACTACGAAAAGTACGGGCACCCGGATGGGAAACAGGCGCCGAAGTTAGGCGTGGCGCTTCCATCGTGGATGTTCGGGGGGGGCAACACCGGGCCGGTGGTTTTAATCGCGCTCGTCGCGTTTGGCATCCTCGGCCCGCTTTTCCTCGCCGTTTTCGTAATCACGAAGGTACGGCCTTGGGCCTTTCCCAAATCCGCCTCACTGTTTGCTGCCCCTGCGTGACTGTTCACTGAGTGCACCACTGGTAACACCACGGCGTACTGGCAACTTCCACAATTACATCACAAACGCACTGTTTTATCTCTCAGCTGGTGACTGTTTGTCCATACATCGCCCAATACAGTACACCAATACTCGAGACTCGGGACTGACCCTCTTTTTTCGTAATCGCGAAGATGAACAAGTACGGCGGCGCCACGGGGGGGGTTTTGAAAGAGACGCAGTACTACTTCCACACCGAAAGAAAGCCGCACCTCGGGGTGATGAAGGCCGCGCGGGTGTTGTCCGTGGCGTCCGAGTACGTTCAGATCCCGGTGAAGCAACAACACGACGAGCCCGTTAAAAAGTTACTCAACGCGCTGCGCGGCGAAGTCGACGCTAAAGACCCGCGGTTCGTGAAAAGACACCCCGCGATCATCAAAGCGCACGCGCTTTTACTCGCGCAAGCCTCGCGGAAAACGCACGAAGTCAGCGAAACCCTGAGACCCGATTTGAAACAAGTAATGAAGCTGTTTCCCACTTTGTTCGCGGAAGCCGTGAACGTTTTCCTCGCGCCGGTGAACCAAACCGGGTACGCGTACGCGAAACCCGTGCTTTCGCTTCTGGAGTTTTCGCAGTGCGTCACGCAAGCCGTGGCGCCTAGCACTCGACGGGACGATGGCTCGGCGGACGCCGGGAAGGACAACGCGGTGAGCCTGTTGCAGCTGCCGCACGTGGACGAGAAGACGGCGGGGCTCTTGGCGAAGAAGGGGGGGGTTCGATCGATCGGGGATTTGGCGCAGGTGCCTGGGCCACACAAACGCGCCGAAGCGCTCCTAGCCGCGGGGCTTTCTAAAATGCAAGTCGCGGACGTGGAGGCGCACCTCGTGTTCGTGCCAAGGGCGGACATTCTGGAAGGCACCATCGAAACGGACGGGGAGCAAATGATCGTGGAGCAGGACATGGTGACGTGCACGTTGAACGTCAAGATTTCGCGCGGCGGCGCGGGCGCGGAGGTTTTCGCCATCGCGGAAAACGAGTTAACGTCCTCGGCGGGGGAAAAGCCGAAAGAAAAACCAGCCAGGCTTCCCCTGGTGGGGGGCGCGGTGGTACGCAGCGCCGCCGACCTGCCCCCCCTGCCCTTTTGCGAGCACTGCGACCGCGAAGAAGGGTGGTGGATCGCCATCGTGGACCACGCCGCGAACTTCATCCTGAGCCACAGGAAGCTGGACGCGAAAGGTACGGCCTTGCGCGTTTCCCAAATCCTGACACACTGTTTGCCGATTGTCCGCCCGTAATTACGTAATACACCACGCAGTCCGAAAGACTGACACTTTTCTTTCCCACTCAAAGCGGTTTTGGCGGCGCAACGCGAACCCCGGGGGCACGTCGCGCAGCTCAAGTTCGTGGTACCGTCATCCGGTACCTACGCGTTTTCCGTGATGGTGCTTTCCGACTACTGGATCGGCGTGGACGCGAAGTACCCGGTGAAGATAAAGGTTGGGAGGAAAACGCAGGAGGTGATTGACGCGAGGGCGGCGGCTGCGGCGGGGAAGAACCTTTCCTCAAAAAAGAAAAAGGCGATTTCGGACAAGAAGAAACCCGAGGGCGGCGCGGCGGATACGACCGAGGGTGCTGATTTGAAATCGGGAGAGAAAGTGGGAGAGATTGTGGAAGAGATCACTACAGAGACGCCTGTGCAGGCCGCAGATCACGACAGCGATGACAGCGATGACAGCGACGACAGCGACGACGAAGGACGCGACGGCGACGATTCGCGTGGCGATCGCGATTACCCGTCGGACGAAACCGGCACCGAGGAATCCAGCGACGAGGAAACGGATGAGGCGTTTCTGCAACGCGGGCGGCAGCGCCGGGAGGAACAGGCCGCGGCGCTCAAGGCGGACGCGGCGAAGCTGCTGAAGGACGGGGTGGCGAGTGCTGAAAAGGACGGTGCTGCGTCTCCTTCAAAAGACAAGCCGGTTGAGAAAAATATCCCGCCGGCGGAGTCCGCGCAGTCGGAAAACTGAGACTGCGCCGAAGTGTTTCGCGTGACTCGTTGAAAGTATGAGGTAAGGGTAGATGTGTGCTTTTTGATAGGAACCAACCGTCAAGTCATTGTTTCAAGTACGCTCGCACCCGGCGCACCGGGCGCTTTGCGGTTCTAGCTGTTTACTTGTCCGGGATTTCGTACTCGCCGTCGTCAATCGCCTGCTGCACGTCCTGGGGATCCTCCCCGTCCACGGTGCACCCGGTGGATTTCGCGGTGCCTAGGATTTCCTTGACGGTCCCGGCGAGGTGCCTGGCGCGCGACCGCGGGCGCATGATGCGCGCGATTTCAATGCAGTCGTCGATGGTGATGTTGCCGCTGTGCTTGACGTGCTTTACCTTTTTGCGGTCGCGCGGGGGCTCCTTCAGGGCTTTGATAACCAGCGCGGACGCGGACGGCACCACGGAGACCTTGGCCTGGCGGTTCTGCACCGTGAGCTTCACCGTCACCCTAAGGCCGTTCCAGTCCTTCTTGGTTTCCTTGGCGATGTCTTCGCCAACCTTCTTGGGGGACAAACCCAGAGGCCCGATCTTCGGCGCCAACGAAGACGCGGCGCCGATCTCGCCACCGGTCGCGCGGAGGAACACCTCGATGACGGAGGAGGGGTCGAACTTGGGCGGCATCCTGTGAGTGTTTGAGGGGGGATGGGTAACGGGAACGTCAGCAAGAATTGTGACGCGTGGGATGGCTCGGCGAACGCGAGGGCGGCGTAGATGCGGGCGAGGCATCCGATGGAAAGAGGCGGCTTTGCCGCGATGGATGGCGTAAAAAATAGAGTCCGCGACATATGCCGGCGAACGCCCTCCGCGGGATTCGTCGCGGCGACACCTGCTCCGCGGTCGTCCCAGATCGTCCAGCGCGAGTGTTGCGAAAGAAACGCACCTGCTTGTTAGGGTCCGTTCGCGTGCGTTTGGAAAGGAGTGAGCCGGTCACGGAGGCACCACTCATGAGGCGAGCTCGCCACTCAGTTTAGGGCTTTCGGAAAATCAAGCGCATTTTTGGCGCGCGCCGTATCGAAAAAAAGCTTTTGGCAATGATGGCCAAACGTCAAGCAGCGCGCTGCGCGCGACACCTTGGAGCGGATGATCGCGTCAGCGTGGCGTGGCTTTTCAATGTCCACGCGCGTCTTCTCTCCCGCCCGCGGCTCCGCGGTTTCCCGAGCGGTGCGTGCCTTTTGCGAACGCGTGCGAACGTGCGCTTCTCGGATGAGCCAGAGAGATGGACCCCCGACTAACAACAACGTTTCCCTCATCTTCACACAGCTCACGCGCGGTCACCGCGCCTCGAAACATCAAGGCTCGTTCGGCATGCCCCGAGCCTCTGCTGGCGAGGCTAGGGGCGGAGCCAGAGACACTTCCGTTCCCGCGTCGAAGCGCACGAAACGCGAGCACGTGGTGTTGAAGGTGGAACTCGAAAGCCCTGTGAGGAGAGATGGCAGCCATCTCGGCGCGTCCACGTCCACGGCGGCGCTCGCGGCGACGCCGATGTCGCACGGTACAACTCAGGCACCCTTCACCCCCCCCTCCGACTGGCCCGAGGTGCTTTCATCGATCAAGCAATCGCGATTGAAAGGTGGCGCCCCAGTGGACACGATGGGGTGCGAGAAGATTTCGGACGACGCGGCGCCCAGCGCGAAAGGCCGGCGCTTCGTCACGCTCGTCAGCGCCATGCTTTCGTCGCAAACCAAAGACGGAATCACGCACGCGGCGACTGGACGGCTGGTGCGTTTCGGGTGTACCCCTGAGCAGATAGCGGAAACACCAGTTGAGGTGCTTGACGACTTAATCACCCCGGTGGGGTTCCACACACGGAAAGCGCAGTACCTGAAACGTGCGTCTCGAATTTGCGTGCAGAAGTGGAACGGGGACATTCCAAACACGTTACACGCATTGATGGAGCTCCCTGGTGTGGGGCCTAAAATGGCGTACCTGGTGATGAACGTGGGGTGGGGCCAAAACTCGGGTATTTGCGTTGACGTGCACGTGCACCGCATCGCGGAACGGCTGGGGTGGGTGCCGAAGACGGTGGTGTCAAGCAACGGGACGCCCAAGAAAAACAAGTCGCCCGAAGATACGCGAAAGGTTTTGCAACAGTGGCTCCCGCAAACGGAATGGGTCGCAATCAACCCGCTGCTCGTGGGACACGGCCAGCTCGTTTGTTTGCCAAGAAACCCGCGGTGTGCTGTGTGCGTTGTGAACGACCGGTGCGCATCCGCGTTCGAGGAGGGAACGGAAAAGAAAGCCGAGAAAAAGCTCGAGGCGAAAAAAAAGGACGACTAGTTTGCGCAGCCTGGTCGATTGAGGGTTAGTTTTTAGTCGTGTAGTCAGACTTGTACGAGATTCCCTCCACGTATTTACCAACACTCGTAATACGTATTACAAACATCGCTTCCTCACCCCATCATTGCAAAGCCGCGTCTTTATCGCTTACTCGTACGCCTTGTTCAGGATGATGCCTTCGAAGTTCTTTTTGAAAAACGTCATGGCGTCGGTTTTCTTGAGTTTGTGCGGCGCGCCAATCTTGGACTGCTTGCGCCTGCGCTTCGCGACGCGGAACCCGGGGCGCTCTAGGACCACGAAGAAGTCCATACCTGATTGGGTTAAGAGTTGAGAGTTGAGGATGAGGAGACGGGGGTCAGAGGGATTGAAAATGAGGTGGATGGTGGCTGTTTTGTTTTTTGTGTCTGACTCAAGACTGTTGCGTCGGATGTAAAAAAAGGAAAAAAAATGCGCTGTGCCCGTGCGCCTCTGGCGCGCGAGGAACCGTTTTCGCTCGCGCGCCAAAACTCGCGTGGAGCGTGTGTGTTGCACCAAGTTCATACTCGGTGGCACACCGAATGGCAACGTCCACGAAGTAATCAGCATAACCGGTGCGGTGGGTGTGTTCCGAGTACTTCAAGACTTAAAGGGAGTCAAAAGAACGCACCGTAGATCCCAGTGCTGGGGTCGTATTTAATGCCGAGGTCGATGTGCTCGGAGATACCGAACCCGAAGCACCCGGTGTGCGAGAAGTTCTTTTTGATCAGCTCGAACTCCTTGACCTTCAAACCGGACTCCAGGATCTGCATGGCTTTGTCCCGGTTACCCACGGTGACGTGCGTGGAGATTTTCTCGTTCCTGCGGATGCCGAACGAACGCACGGTGTACCGCGCTTTCGAGAAGATGGGCTGCTGCCCGGTGAGCTGCTCAAGCACCTTCGCGGCTTTGGTGAGACGGTCACCGGACTCGCCGACGCTGATGTTCAGCACGAGCTTGTGAATGCGGGGTTCCTTCATGGGGTTCGTCGACTGTGGTTGTGTGAGGTGGGGGGAGGTAGGTTAGCGACCGATGCCCCAATGGTGCAATTGATGGACCCGTGTGGTAGACCTAACGAAACATAACGCGATGGCGTCCGGACGCGGTGCGACGCCGCGACGCCCAAGACCCTCGGTGCGATGCGTCGCCCAGTCTCAACACGCCTTGGCCGTGTTCACGTGCCACGATGGCCTCGTCGCGACCAATTTTCGTGCCTCGGAAGGACTCGAGACGCGCCGTTCCCGACGTCGGGATCCGCACGCGAGCGCGGTAAACCCTAACACCAAGGCGCGCGATGAAATACCGGTTCGCGCGTGCCCGGCTTCGGCCGACCTGGCACCAGCCGCGTGCGCACAGGGGTAGGGGAGACCGCGTTCACGCACCATCTTGACGGATTTCTGCGAACGTGGAGATACTCCTCGACGCTGCGCCTGCTATAAAGGGTGGGCCGAGGAGGCCGGCTTCCGGTGAAGAGGAGCGACATTTGCGAAAGGAGCAAAATCGGAGCCAGAAGGAAAATTGCCAAAAGCCAAAAAAACCAAAAAAAAAAATCGAGAGCTTTTTCACGCGTCTCCACCGCCGCCGCCCGCACTTGTGTGAGCGCTCATCATGTCGGAGCCCGTGAAGAAGGGTCAGAAGTACCAGAACCGGGAGACGTTCAAGGCGCACAGGAACATGAAGCGCGCGGTGCGCGACGTTGATAAGGAGTCAGCGCTGAAGAACCAGGCGTGCGCGGGGGTGTGCCGGCGATGCGCGCAAAAGGTGCGAGGAACAAATGTCAATCTCGTGGAATCAAAACAAAGAATGCTTCCATAGAATGCGGCACCGAACGATGCGAAACAAACCAAAACCTGAAGACAGACGAAGCTAAAGACGTATCTAAAGAGAGCCTTTTCCTGACCTTTCCCACTCATCGCCCCAAAATCACAGGTTGTGTGGAAGTTCCACTACGAGAAGTACAAAGCGCAGCGGCCCGGCAAGACGGGCAACTGCACGAACTGCCAGCTGAAGCGCGTGCACCTGGCGTACCGCATGCTTTGCGACCCGTGCGCGCGGTCGACGAAGATGTGCCCGGGGTGTAACCACCCGCCTGGGGCGCAGGACATCAAGGAAGGGGACGAAGTGGAGGTTATGGAGGAGGAGGATGTGTACAGCAGCGGCGACGACTTGGTGGATGACGAACAAAGCGCAAACGCGGCGCGGACACGGCGGGCGGAGAAAATGGCGCTGAAAATGGACCCCGGCGCGGAGTTAGGCACATCGTGAGACAAACATCGTCGTGAGACGGCTCGAGATGAGTACCGTGAATGGCGTCGGCCGTGCGCACGCGTGGTCACGGTGTTTTGTGGTCGCCGCGGAGAGAGGTTGTTTTTGTGAATCACACCCATCGAGGAGTTGCCACTTTTCCAATGCGCGCTTTGTCAGGGGTTCATCAGGGGGTTCGAAAAGGCGAACCCCGTCGTTCGCGAAACCCTCGTTCTTGAGTCACGCGCTTTCCAAGGGAACCTAAGGCTCAGACCTGATGACAGGCGGACGCAGGGGTGCCTTCGCTCCCGCGAAATTCCACGTCCGACGCGTCTCGTTTTAACGGTAAAACGCGGATGACGCGCGTTGCAAAACTTTCCGTCGTCGCCACGGTCACACACTCGGCCGCACATCGCGCCGCGATCGGATCGAGATCAAAACAGCGCGCGTGTCACGCACGCCAAACACGGGTCTCGGGTTCATCCGGGCCTCCTAAAAGCGCGTGTCGTCGGTGGGGAAAGATCTTGTTCCACAGATTTGTTTTCCCCAGAACCACCTAGGACACCCCTCCCCCCCTCCCTCCCTCCCTCCCTATGGTCGCGGTTGAGGACGGGCTTTCCCGTCTGCCCAGCGCCGGTGCCGCGCCGTTGACCCGACCTCCCATCCCGGTCAGCAAACACGCGGTGGAGGAAGCGAGATGGGGGGAGACCGCGAACATCTTCGAATACGGCGCCGCGGCGAACCCGGTGATGGCGCCGATTCCAGTGTTGGTGCACCCTGCGATTCTTCACGAACAGGGGTTGAGTCGTGTGATTCCGTTTGACATCAACGACTGTTTGGAGATTGAGACGCAGTGCACGTCACCGAACCTAATGGCGTCGTTCGTGCGCGTGTGCGTCGGCGAATCAATCGAAACAAACGCGGTCGCGACGAGCCAGGCATTTTACGTGATTCGCGGCGCGGGGGAAACCACCAGCGAGCACGGCACGGTGAGCTGGTCGGAGGGTGACTTGTTCGTGGTCCCGGTGACGCCCGGGCAAATAAAACACACCTGCGTTGTCGCTGAGAAAGGAGGCGCGGCGCTTTACTGGGTGCACGACGAGCCTTTGATGGAGTACCTAGGCGTGGCGCCGACGAAGAAGAAATTTGAACCCACGCTGTTCAAGCGCGAGCGCATGTTAGCCGAAGTCGAGGAGATTGCGCACGCCAACGTGGGGAAGGACGTCAACCGCCTCGGGGTGTTACTCGGGAACACCGCGTGTGAGCAAACCAAAACCCTAACGCACGTGTTGTGGTCCCTGTTGAACTCCATTCCAGCGAACTCGGTACAGCGAGCGCACCGGCACAACAGCGTGGCCCTGGACCTCGCCGTCGCCGCCGCGCCGAACGTGTACACGCTGATGGGAAAGGAAATCGACTCAAGCGGGAACATCATCGACCCGATTCGGTGCGACTGGTGCAAAGGCGCCGTTTTCGTCACCCCCCCCGGGTGGTGGCACTCGCACCACAACGAGTCCGACGAAGTCGCCTGGGTGCTGCCCATGCAAGACGCGGGTTTGTACACGTACCAGGTACGTATTTTATTTCCCAAATCTCAACACTGTTTGCCCATACACGACTGACACTTTTCTTTTACAATCTCCAGCGAACGCTCGACATCCGGTTCGTGGACGACGAACTGGAGCTGCACCGGTCGGGGAAAATACGAGGAAGCAGTTTCACGGTGACGTGCAAGCAGTACACGGACATGGTCGAGGTTGGCGCGCAGGTCCCGCACGAAAAACAGGTGGGCATGAAACGGGTGTGGAGCGTCGAGAAAGGCGTGGAAGGCGGAGTGTCCTCGGGCGCCAAGCGCGTGGGGATGAAGCGCGTCGCGTCCTACCAGCAAGTCAAGGAGGTGGCGCAAAAGCCGTGCAGCTCGGGAGGATCGGGAGGCAGCGCGAAGTTCATATAATTTGGTTCCACCTTAAGGTGAAATTAGGTGAAAGACCTGCATGGGTATAAGGAATACATAAAAAGTGCGCGGGGACGGCGCAAACAACCGCGAAAAGGCACAGAGAGTCGGTGTATTACTCCGACGATGCCTTTTTTTCAAAGCCTGGAGTCGAGTTTCGCCGACGGCGCGTTCGGAATAATACACACCGATTTATCAACGGCGACGATTTTTCATCACACCGCACACGCACCGCACGTCGTGTGTCACTCCCTTTTCGTCTCGTCTTCGAACGATGCCATGACGTGCGAAGACCCGAGTCGTAGCTTTCGTTTTCGATCGTCCCGAAAACGTTTTCACTTGCCAATTTTAAATCGGCCGTCCCGGCTTGGGGACGCCAAATTCGGTGTTAACTGGGAAATGGATCGTATGCGTCGCTCAGTCGGACGCGGGCGCGTCCGAAGCGAACCGAGCGTTGGGCTGGGGAAGGTCGGCGTGCTTCCCACCCACGCGGGTCGTACGGCCGAACCGTGCGGGGGTTACGTCTGGTCTGTCTCCCAACGTGGTATCATTCGGGGCGGTCGCTGCGAATTGTTTCCTCGGGGTGTGTAAGACACATTCGCCATGACGGGCGTGTTCGATCGAGGGCGCTCCGGCAGCGATACGGTGTGGCGCACGCCCACTGAGCTGGCGCGGCACGCGGACAGAAGTACGGTTCCCCTTCGCGAGTGTTTCGCTGATGTGTTTAAGGACGCGCATCACGAGAACGACGACCCGTTCCACGCGGTGGATGCGGATGAGATGGAGCGCGTGTACGACAGCCTCGCAAAATCCGAGCGCATCGTGGGCGGGTACACCAGGTTCGGGTTCGTGGACAAGGGCGCACGTAAGGTGTACTGCACCGCGGACCCGGACGCCGTGGAGGAAACGCGGGCGGTCACGCAGGGCGCCCTGGGTGTGCCGTTCGGGAACCCGCTGTTCCGCGCGGAGGGCGAACTGTTTGACAACAAAACACCTTTTGTTCGCGTCGGCACAAACCTGGACGTCCGCGACGCGCCGCTCGCGTCGCAGCGCCTTGGAAAAACACAGGAGCGAGTCATACGGACACGAAACACACACGAACTGGCACGACGCACGCGAAACGAACGCCAGAGCGGCACGCCGAGCACGTCAAACACGTCCGCTCCGCTCTTCGCGAGTTCGTCGAACCGAAGAAGCGCTTCGGCGGCGACGGCGACGGCCCGTCCACAAACCACGGCGCGTCCCGGGTTTCCGCTTGGTTTCGCCGCGCCGCCGCGACAACCGATGTTCCCGTCCATGGCGCGACCTTGCCGCCCGCCGTCGCACTCAAACGCACCACCCACGCACGCCGCACTTAAAAGACCACGCTCGCATGGGCACCCGCGCGGTCGCCCAAACGATTCGCCAATACGACCTCCCCTCGACCCGGAGAAGCGCGCGCTCGTGGAACAAATCCAATTTGTGCTGAGCGAGGTGCGCGCGCGCATACGCGGCGAGTCCGGCGGGTTCGCCTCCGTGCCTGCGAAAACCACAAACCGTATCGGTACGCGGTTCGCCGCGGTGTCCGTTGACCGAACCGGAGAACGCGGCGAACGGCGTCGCGCGGCGATTTTCGAAGCCCTGGTACGTATTGTATTTCCCAAATCCCAACACCGTTCGATGCCCCTGGTCGAGTGCACTACTAGTAACATTTACCAGTACTGGCAACTGCTACATACAACACACGTGCGCTGTTTGCCCATACAGTACACACACACTCGCCGACTCAAGACTGACCCTTTTCTTTTACAACCAGGCGCGTCCGGCGCTTGCGTGGTGGCGCTCGTTCGCGAAACACGCGTCTGCAAAACGCGAAGAGGAGCTTTTCGCGAAAGCGCTCGGCGCGTTCACTTTGAAAACGACCAAAACGGCGCTTTCGCGATGGATGGAGTTCGTGGCTGAGTCGTTTGAAATGCGCGCACTGGTCACGGGAGCGGTGGGGAGGTTCGTCTCGCGAACCGCGCACGCCGCGTTGGCGCGCTGGTTGGCGTGGACGATTGACCGCGGGGAAAGACGAACACTTGCGAAAAGAGCGGTCTCTTGGCGGATGGGTCACTTAAAAACCGCCGCGTTGGAGAGGTGGTACGCGTGGTGCAACGACCGCAAAGAACAAAGAGCACTGGTGAAAACCGCGGTGTATTGGCGGATGGGACGCGTGAAAACCGAAACCGTGCTTCGGTGGAGGGACGCTTTGGTGGACGCGCAGGTACGTGTTGCATTTCCCAAATCCAACGACTGTTTGCCATTACAAGACTGACACTTTCTTTTATTTATCGTAAGACGGCGCGTTGGGCTTTGCGCTTTTTCGCCGACCGAACCAAGTAAGTATTCCCAATCACCGCGTTCCGCCGTCGTGATTGCCCATACGAGACGTTAACCACTTTCTTGTTAATCATGCCAGGAGCGCCGCGTTCGCGCTTTGGGCGGAATTCGCGGACCGCCAAAGGGACGCACGGCGTGAGGACACGCACGCGCTGACGCACTGGGCCACGCGCGCGGCGCGACGCGCGATGACTACGTGGTCGGAGCGCGCGCGCGCGGCGTGGGAGGACCGGTTGAAACTGCAACGCGCGATCGCCGCGTGCGCGTCCACTGCGCGTTCGCGCGCGTTTTTACGATGGGCCACGTACGTTACGTGGCAGGTGCAATCTCGCGAGTTACGCCGCGTCGCCGAAACTCACTTCGCGGGAAGGACAGGCACTGCCGCGTTCACCAAGTGGGTCGATTTCACACACGACGCGCATTTGGGTAAAGAAAAGGAAAACAAAGCGACGCGTCATTTCAAGTCGCGCGCGCTGGTCGCCGGCGTCGACGCGTTCGCGAACAACCTGGAGTTGGCGTTCACCACGCGACGCGCGGTGGGTTTGTGGATTCACCAGACCACGGGAAGGGCGTTGCGCCGGTGGCACGACTTTTGCGCTGAACGGGCAGCCGCCACGGCCCTGGACCCGGTGGCGTTCAGCTTTTTCAGGAAAGGGTTGCTGAAAAATGCCGTCGCGCGGTGGCGGCGAAACGCGCTGCGACAGTTGCTTGCGAGGGAGGAGTGGGCGCTGGCGGTTGACAGGTTCCGACACACCGCGCTACACAGAGTGTGGCCAACTTGGATTCAGCACGTCAAGGCGTCAATAGCACGGGAGGACGCGGACGAACACCGCGCGCGAGTCGTGGCTCGGGAGGTTATTACCAAATGGCGCTTGGAGACTCGGGTTTCGCTTCGGCGCCGGGAAAACGTACGCGCGCGTTTTATCAAAGCGTGGTTTCGCTTTTCAAAACGACGCGCCGTGTTGCGGTCCTTGCTTTTCACTGTGCGTTTGAAACGGTACGCCAAAACAACACGCGATGCGTTCCACACGTGGTCGTCTGTGTGGCTCGCGGAAGCCAAGGCGACGCTGGGGCTGGCGCTTACCCAGCGCGGGCAAACCCGGCGGGTCGTGAAATCGTGGCGCCAAGTCGCGGCCGGTTCCCGCGTCGACCGCGAAAAAGTAGCAACCGCCCTCTTAAACGCAAACGCCAAAAGACAGGCCAAGGCGTTCCACGCGCTTTCAAGCCACTGGGCGCGGAAGGTACTGACGCGGTCGTTCGTGTACGGGCGGCAGAAATCGCTGGCGAGGAAAGCGTGGCGGCGGTGGGCGCACCTGGCGTGGGAAACGCGCCTGCGCCTCGTGGAGGACACGCTCGGCGCCGTTGAGGCGTTCAACTCTAGCGGGTCCGGGAACTTGCCGTTGGTGGAGTTTCGCGGGTTCGAAACAGCGCGAACCGAGGCGAGCGACGTGTCACCATCGCGGGGGTTCTCCATGTCGCACTCGCCCTCAAACGGGCCGTGGCTCGGCTCGGGGCCGGGGCTGGGGAAAAGCAAGGCGTCAATGGGCGATCGAGATAAGTGGAAATATTATTAGGGTGCTGGAATGATTGCAGCGCAGGAGCTTCTTAAAAATATGTGCGAGAAAACGTTTTCACGTCCTATTCGCCGTTCGCTGACAACCATTTTCGCACCTCGACGTGATCGCCAGCCTTCGCCACGCGTAGGCACGCGTTCCTATCCCACTCACACCCGTTTGCGCGCGCCCATTTAAGCACCTCGAGGTGCCCGCCCTTCGCCGCCTCCCAGCACGTCTCCGAGTTCCACTCCTCGCCGATCTCGCGCAACCACTTCAGCACCTCGATTTGACCTTCCCTCGCCGCTACCATGCACGTCCACTGGTACCACGGGCATCCATTCGCGCGCAAGTACTTCCGCACCTCAACGTGTCCGTTCTTCAACGCCAACATACATGCCATCCTGTAACACGGTGCGCCATCACGATGAGCAAACTTCAGCATATCGAGGTTCCCGGACTCTGCCGCAGAATTGCATACAGCATCGTTTGGGTAGCCCCAGGAGGAGCCAATCGAGCGCGCCCATTTGAGCACCTCGAGCTGCCCGCCCTTCGCAGCGCCAGGGCATAGAGCCTTTGTAAAAGACATGCTTCTCATCAAATCATCCTTCGCATCCGGCCACACGGATTTCAGAATATCGAGGTGCCCTTTCTCCGCCAAAGTTCTTGGCAAGTGATACCCATCAATCGGAGCGTCGTTCGCGATCAACCACTTCAGCATCCCGATTTGGTTGTCTTCGCACGCCCTCGCGCACGCACTACGCGACAATGGACATCCGTTTTCGCGCAACCATTTCATCACTTCGAAGTTTCCGGTCGCCGCCGCTGCAGCGCACGCACTCTCTTCACACGGAGCGTCGTTCGCGTGTAACCACTTCAACACATCGAAATGCCCGCCCATCACGGCCTGTGCGCATGCCTCATCATCCGCGCGTAACGACTTCAACTCCTCGAGCTGTCCGCTCCTCGCCGCCGCCGCGCATAGGTATTCCTTTCGTTCCAGACGACCTTGCCGAACCATGCGTTGTAGAGTGTTTAGGCATCCGAGACGAGTGGCTGTCCAGGGGTCAAGTTCCTTCACCTGACGTCTCGTTTTCGCCACCGCGTCGCGCATCGCACGACTCACCGCACGTAGCCGCGCCAGATCCGCGGTGTCCGGCATATTGGCCGATCCGATGATCTGGAATACGACGTCGAGGGGAAGACCCGGGAGGGCATTGCGCGCCAGTCTATCAAGCTCATCGAGGTACCATTGCACCACGGCGTGGTGCTCGCCCTCTGCCGCAAACATGCAAGTCCGCTTGTCCCACGGGCACCCGTTCGCGCGCGCGTACTTTAACAACTCCAAGTGCCCGCCCTTCGCGGCACTTGCACACGTCAGCTCATTCCACGGGCACCCCCTCAAAGCCGCCCACAGCAGAACCTGCAGGTGCCCGCCCTCCGCCGCCGCATGGCACGTCTCCGCGTCCCACGGACACCCTTTGGTTCGTAGGTACATTAACACCGCGAGGTTCCCGTCACGCGCGGCCTCGACGCAAGTCAAGTGGATACCAAGCGGTGCGTCGATGTTACGTTCGGCGTTCGTGCGTGGCGCGGGTTCGACGCGAAGGCCTAAGTTGGCTCTAGGGTTCCTAATCTGCGGCTCGACGGGTGCGGGGGCATCGCCGCGCGCGCGTTTCCGCGAGCGGGTTTCAGCACCGCCCGACATCGCGGCGGATGCGCGGTGCGAGTTGTGATGAGATCTCAGTCGAGAATCTGCTCGAAGAGGACTGAGTATGCTTGCGAAGTGCTGCGAGAGGAATTCAGCTAAATCACGGTAGTTTTCAAGTTATCGCGCCGTCCTCAGTCACTCCCCCTGCTTCACGTAAAACCTGTGCACGTCATCCACGCCTTTCACCACTCCCGGAAAGCGCAATCGTTTCGGCCGCCGCGACCCGTCGTGACGCATGCCGCTTTCCGTGACGGGCTCGTCGTCCACCGGCTCGGTGTCGTCAAACGGAACCGTCTGGAACCCGGCGAGGTTGGCGAGCGCGAGCGTTTTCTCCGCAAACGCGGCGGTTGCGTTTCCGTCCGCGGCGAGTAAATACTTACTCCCCTCTGTAATCAACACCCCGCCAGGTTTCACGACCTTTGCTAACGTTGGCGTGACTCGCTGTACCGCCCACGCCCCGACCACCACGGCGTGGAACGCCTCCGCGCGTTTCGGTTTTCCAAGAAACCCTGTGTCGAAATTGCCGGGGCCGACCAGGGTGACGCGGAGCGACGCCCAGGTTTCGTGGAACACGGCGCCGTCGCCTCCGCGCCATTCTTTTTTGCCGTCGGGAGAGATGGCAGTGGACGCGTCACCTGCGTTGGACGTGTCAGACGCGTCGCCGCCCACCTCTTCAGCCACACACGCCGCGTTCATCAAGTCCGTCTCGAGCTCGGCTTCGTCGACCTCGAGACTACTACCATCTTTGGTTCCGTTTTTTTTGGAAAATTCTCCCCAAGGAACCCCCGCCCGCGTTTCGAACAAACGCGACGCCACGTTCATCTCGGAAATCTCAACCGCGTTGTGTCTGTGTTGCCTGTTTTTCATTGCGAACGCCTGGCCTGGGTTCTCCGCGTCGGTACCAAACCCGATGTACGGCCCGTTCGTTATGTCCCCCCAGAACCCAAACGTATCCACGACGCGCCCGACGTCGCGCGCGTCGCGATTTTTCCACTCCTTGGTGGTCCCCTCGGCGAACCCCAAAAGCGTTTTGTTCGCGCAAGGGAACGTCGCTTCCCTTACCGGAAACGCGATGCCTGAACAACGGAACGACGCGAAGTGCTTCATGTGTACCACCCCAGCACCTGCCGCGTCAAGACGCATGTGGTAGTCCCAGTCTATTATGTTCCGCCGGTGGTCGAAGCGGTCGCCGTAGAGTTTTCGCAACCGCAGGTCTCGTTTTTTGTCGGGGTCAAAGTGTTTCGAGTTCACGTCGTCGCCGCCCCAACTCCGGAACACGTCCATCAGCGCGTCTTTTTCTTTGAACTTCAGCAGAGAGAAATCGAACACGGTTGCTATGCGGTCTGGCGTACTGTTTGGCGCGTCCGTCGTTTCCCCCGCGAATATCGCACCCACCACCCGTTCCAAGCGCGCCGCCAAACGCTGCACTAGTTGCGACGTACTTTCTCGCAACGTGAAGTTCCCGAAGATCTCCAAGAATCGTTCCACTCTGTCCGCGGGTGGCACGTCGTCCGTCATCAACACGCACAGCAGCAACACGTGCCGCGCGAGTTCCACCGTGCTCGACTCGTGCACAAAGAAGCTGGTCGTGGGAGGCGCCGCGTCGGCCGAAGAGCCGTGCCGTCGCGACCGCGCGGTCGTGGTGAAGATGTGCCGTGGATCGTTCGTGCCCACCAGAAGCGTGGAGAAATTTGGCGATGGCTCGGAAGGATCGTGGCTCGCACAACTCACGGCACGAACCCCACCACCCTGCAAACGGCACTGCCGCACCACCTGCCGCACATCAAGCGCCGGGGAAACGCCCCAGAAGTTGTGCACGTGGTGCGGGTCCATGGACATCGCAGGCGGGGTGCGAAGTGAAGGGAGGGGAGTCGAGGAACTCGATTTCGTGGACCGAAATTTATTTTATTTATTCGATGACGAAAAACGCCGCGCCTTTCCTGAACCGCGTGGTGCGCCCCGCATGACCTGTTTTGAAAGTCTCTTGTTTTTGTACGTGTCTCTCTACCCGTCTCTCACGTTTACGTGTCTCTCCGTGCGACGATCGCGTGTGCGTCGCAACGACGCAACCACGCCATCACGTCTAGATGTTGTCCCTCCGTCGCGACTAGCATGCACTGCTGTTTGTTCCAAGGGCAATCATTCGCGCGCAACCACAGCAGCACCTCAAGATGCCCGCCCATCGCCGCAAGCCTGCACGTCTCCTTGTCCCACGGGCACCCGTTTGTGTGCGCCCACTGCAGCACCTCGAGGTGTCCTTTCCACGCCGCGAACCTGCACGTCCCACGGGTACCCGTTTGCGCGCGCCCAACGAAGCACCGCGAGGTGTCCCTTCTCCGCCGCCGCTGCACATACATCCGCGTCCCACAGGCAGCCATTCTCGCGCAACCACTTCAGCACCTCGAGGTGCCCGCCATGCGCCACACTCACGAGCATCGTGTGCTCGTCCCACGGGCACCCGTTTGTGTGCGCCCACTGCAGCACCTCGAGGTGTCCTTTCCACGCTGCGACCGCGCACGTCCCACGGGTA
>Ga0115007_10000770_pt1 | contig 21159 bp, 37 predicted proteins | sample ArcOceMetagenome_2_FD_87166 | JGI IMG/M metagenome (GOLD analysis project Ga0115007, IMG submission 87166) | Marine eukaryotic phytoplankton communities from Arctic Ocean - Arctic Ocean ARC135M Metagenome | ecosystem: Environmental > Aquatic > Marine > Oceanic | place: Arctic Ocean | collected...
CCCCAAAACCCCAAAACCCCGAATGGTATTTGAAATGATGTATGAAAATATTTGAATTTAAGTAAGCATTTAGATTGTTATATTTGTAATTTCTCATATAGTAAAGTAGTCAAATAATAATCATCGAATTAAGGATCGCTAAGAGTATGGCGCTATCCTCCTTAAAGAATTGATGTTTGAATGTTAGCGTATCTTATCTCATTAAGTTCTTATAAGTGGCACTTTGCTTAAACTTCTATTCATGTGCAAGTCTGTTCATCGTGTGGTCTCCAATAGCAGTGCGACCGATCTCTTGACCCATTTTCGTGGGTGCACCTTTGTCGGTAAGTCAATGTAGAATAAGGGGACTTTTTCCTAATATTCAACATCTTTTTGAAGGCGTAAAGTGGTCTTGAAGACTGGGCACCGATACATGTACTGTATTTCTTCAAGCTCGGCGATGGCGCTGTCTTCCTCTTCTTCGCTTTCTTCGTCGGGTGCTTGGTCTTCGTCATCTTCGTGCCTTTCTTTAACTTCGTCTGGCTGGTCCTTGAGTAAGTTCTCCATTGAGTCAAGTCCTTTTTGCATTCGTTCTTTTTTCAGTTTTTTAATGCGATCAATAGCCTTCTGTTCTTTTCGTGACGGTTGCGGATTGTCGTTAAATTCATCGATGTTTTACTTGAGTCGGGTCAAGTTATCCAAGTAACCATCGTTTTTGGGATTAACGATCTGTTCGGTTACAACCTTAATGATGGGGAACTCCTAGAATAAGTGGGGAGTCTGCACCTCAATCAACATCTAGGAACCGAAGTCCCATTCTGCTCCCTATAAATTCAAACCGTATAAGTATGTGCTAAATTCTTAAACGGGGCAGTTTTCCTCAGTAGGTTAGGTGAAACCCATGACAACGAAGTTGTTTACTAAAAGGCGCGTTGCAATGTTTTCTGTTCTAGAGCGTCTTTGAATGAGAACATACATCAACTGGCTGACATCGTAGAAGGCTGGGAGCCAGAGTGCAGGCACTTAGCCATTATCCTCAAGCATTCGCTGCCAGAAGTTTAGCTTTTCTGTTAGTTCCAGTAAGAAGTCGGCCAGGGTAGTGAAAGCTGTTTAGAACGCATGTGGTTTCCATTAAGAAGGCACCTGGTTGTTCTGGATCCGGTACCAAAGCTTTTCTACATCGAGTGGCCTCGGTGTCTTCCCATCAATGTGTAGCACCAAGTTGTCGACGGTTTTTCGGATCTCGTCCAACAAATTCACGTACCAGTGGATTTCCTTGTTGAAACAGGAATTCAGTATGCGTTCCGACTTAATCGGGAACTTTTTGTGGATCTACTCACTGCTGAATATGTTGTTCATCAGCTGGATCATCTACTTTGCAATCTCGGATGCCTTCCTGTCATTAATGTCGCGTTCGGCTAACAAGTTCGTGTCAATCTTCTCGTCGTATCGGTCTGTGTCCTCGGTGATGCTTAGGTCAAGCGAGCTCTGTCGAAGTAGCTTCTGGAGAATGACAAACAAGTGGATCATGTTTTCAGCAGGAGGCGCTACTGGTTGGACAAGCTAGGAGGGATCAATTGAGGCCGCTGAGTCAGTTACCTTGATCATAGCATCGGGGGATTTGCGGCCACCCGGCGGTCCAAGAATCATCTTCATAGGAACAGGACCCTGATACTTGCCCGTATTCATCAAATAACTCTTGGCGTGGGCAGTTGACTTGGCCAAACTAATCTTGATCGAGGTGCCCTCGAGGTCGGCTTCGAGGTTGGCAAAGCCTAGCGATTGACTATAGATCTTACTCTTGTTGAGGTGGTAGATGCGCTGGCAGAGCCCTGCACTCTTCTTCTGGTTCACCGCGCGTTCGATTGTTCTATTAAAACCGAAGATTCGTGCCGGGTTTGTTACCGGCATGCGGGCCAGGAAGTGGTGCATCTCACAGTTTTCCGGGGGGAAACCAAAATGTGAACGGTCTTCATCGGCATCAGCTTCTTTTATGAACAAAGCGTATTCCAGGTTGATAAGGTCCTCCAAGTGAGCCATCAGCTTCCTCATATCTTCTTTCCTATGGATTTTGCCTCCAAAGTTCAATTGACCGATTTGATACTTCAGCATATTTACCGTGGCTTCAGGGTCGCTGATTTCCTTTTTAATGACTTCGTATAGTTGCAGCATGCTGATCTCGAAATCGCTTGAATCAAAGCCAGAGAAAACGTTCCAGCCAAGTGTACCGTACTCTTTTCGTCCATCAAGGATAGAATAGAAGTAAGCAAGGCCGAAAAACATGTTCTTGTGGAAGTTTCCATTGGTGTTCGAGCGTTTGAAGCCCCCATCTTTATCTTTTTCGATATCATTGATCTGACGTTCGATGCGTTTCTTAATACCAGTGGGCTGTTGTAAGGCCACCTTGATCGACTTGCGGAGCAGATGGCTGCTACAGTCATCCATTTGAATACAAGTGAAGAATACCCGGAACTTTTTGTGGGTGTTCGGCTTCTGCACAGACTGAATCAACGATTCCAGCTCCGGCATCCACTCTGGCATTAAATGGATGTTCTGGACGAGGAGCCAGTCACCCACTTGAGCACACTTGGTAATCTGCTCCTCGACTTTCTTCTCAATGCCTTTTGAGACAGTAAAGGGGTTAAGTTTTACTGGATTTGTCGAGTTCAATGACACTTGGAACGTCTTAAGTTGTTCGTGAATGTCGACAGAGTGTGTAACAAGGAACAAGATTGGAGTGTATTGGGTAGACTCTTCGTATGCTTCTTTGATCAGCAGTTAATAATCGCTATCAGCGTTTTTCTTCGAGGGCATTTTGAAGCCTTTGGTACCTTTTTCAGAATCGCCCATCTTTGACTTGACCTTTGGGCGGAAATTAGTGCTACTGGTGAGCGTCTTAGAGCTTTTCATAGCCAATGTCCCTTCAACATCAATAAATCTGGCGAGGATGTCCACGCCGAAATTTGCATAGTTGAAGTCATAGATGGCACTGACGATGTTATGAAGACAGGCCTGAACCAAGTCGGGTCTTATGCACCTTAAGATTGCCAGTTCCACTTAACAGCGGAGAATGAATTCCTTTGTCTGGTGAGCCTCTTTTTCGTACTTGGTGCGGCGCTGCATCTCCGTAAAGAAGTCTTGCGTATCTGCAATAGCAGGTGCTTTTTCGATCAAGAAGCGGGCCATCTCGGTCTCTTCATCACGCAGGGTGTTGTTGTCATCGTACCAGTTCGGATTTCTTTGCTTCCGATTATACACCCTTGCATGCATATCCTTTCTGGTGAGTTTCTTCTCTTTCTTTGGCCTCTCTGATCGTTCTTTCGAGCCGGCTGAACCTACACGATCCAGTGCTTCCTCGTCTCCGCTTTGCGAGTTTTCTTCAACTTCGATGTCGGGCTCATCTTCCTCGTCGTAGTCTGACTCGTCACTAACTTGCCAGAGGCTCTCATCAGCAAGAATTTCGGCCTCAGTGAACTTCCTCTTGCTTTGTTTGGAGCCAGCCAATGATTCCTCGCCTTCGCCCATCGCGGTCCGCTGATCACCATGCATGTCATCCCCGGACGAAGCATCGTCCTTGATGAGGATGGGATTCTCATCAGAGTCTTCGCGCGAAATGGCGTTGGAACTTTTTTTGCCGGTCAACTTGGGCCTACCTGAGTCTTTCTTGGAGACCTTTTTTATCCTGAATTCGTCTTCATCGTCGGACGCTTCTTCCTTGACTTCTTCTGCCTGCTTAGCAATCAACTTGACGTCGATAAGCGAGAATTGTTTCAGGTTCAGCAGTCCGTTGTTAGGCAGGTCTTCGAAGTTAACCTAGTCTTTATCGATGAGACAATGCCAGAGAGTGGGGTTTTGCTCGATATGTGAAGTCAAGTTAGCAAAGTTGAAGGGCTTAAGCTTCGACAAGTACTTGAGTTCAGCCCACATGAGATCGTTTAGCCAGGGAAGACCGATACTGGGACCGGGTGACTTGACGTCAGGAGAGACTCTGCGACTTCCGGTGAGTGCGAATTCCATCAACTTTGAGTCAGTGAGCTGTTCAGCCTCCAAGACACGAAGCGAAACGAAGTAAGTGACCAGCTAGCGATCTTCCTAGAACGCAGAGAAGATTACTTTTTTCATGAGCTCCTGCGTAAAAGTCTTGATTAGGATGGAAATTCTCTGCTCTGGCGAATACTTATTGTTTAGCAGCCGATATTCTTCATCATTGATGGTGACATCGGCCCCATCCTGGACCTAATTGGCCAGTGTCAATGACTTTACGAATATGTTGGTGAACCAGTCGAGACTGTACTAGTACATGGGGTTCACCTTCCAGAGGTCGCTTACTGCAAAGTACAGGTTAGAAGCTCTGTAAGCCACAGGAGCGTACTGTTCGCGGGCCTTCTGCAGGAACAGGTTCGTCGAGCTTATTTTCTTCAGGTGACGAGCGATAATTTCAGCAGTTTCCTTTGACTCACGAAGGGTATCGATTAGCTTTTCATCGGAGAGGATTTCGTGGGCTTCGATCTTCATGTTGTCAATGATCTGGTTCTTTATCTACTTGAGGCTCTAGATCCTTTCATACATTTCTTTGACGTTCTTGTTGTAGGTCTCCTCGAGGTCTTTGCGCTCATTGGCTACAACTTTAGATAAGAGGTTGTGCGTGAGCCCCTCGACCGTCACGAAGAAATTGACCAGACAGACGTGGTTGGAGATGTTGACATCAAAGTGCGGCTTGCCGATACTGGTTGCCATGAACAACTGGAAGTTGTCGTTGTAGGTTAGTTGGCGCCGGCAGAACTTAATCATCTTCTAGTCAGTGTAGGTGATGATGTCCTTCTGAATGACTGATTCGATGTGCACATCCATTTACTCTGGAAGTTCTGAGATAAGCATGGGCACGCCCAATTCAATCGCTATCTCCAGATGCTTCTTGAAGTTAACGTCACGAATAGTGGTTGACCTAATGTGATCACCAGGCTGTTTTCCTTCCAGCTTCCACTGAGACTTTATCCATGCGACAGCTTGCATCTGGGGGTCAACGCATACCACGTACTGACGCGTCTTTTGCATTATGATGGCGTTGTCGATGGAGATGTTGTCCTTAGGTAGACCATTGGCGTGCCAGTCACGAATAGTGAAGGTATCTCCAAACAGTTCTTGGAGGATGAATTCGTGGTTGCAACTGATATACTCTGAGTTTAACGCGCGTTGCCATTTTGTCAACAACAGGGACCGATACTTCTGTGTAAAACCGCTAGCAAGAGTGACATATGCGGCTGACAAAACGACATCCCCTTATACTGTTGCATACTTGTGGTCGAGCATCCTCTAGCAAACAATCTGCTTCTACTTTTCAGCTGATAGTCCTTTGACTAAAGCATCAGCTCTCTTCTTTCTTGAATTGCAGTCGTCGATTTCGAGCTTCAACTAATCAATAGTCTTCTTCTTGTTTTCCTGATGCTAGATGAGACCCTCAATTTGTTCATCGAGGGACAGAATGTTCTCCTACAGCTTTGATAGAGCTTCCTTCTTCTCTTCATACTATTTTTCAGATAGCGCGAGGGCGTCTCTTCGCGGCTCCATCTCCTAAAAGATATAGTAGTAATCTCTGATCGCCTTAACCCATTTGTAGAGACCTACAATTCCTTTGGAAGCCTTGCAAGCATTCTCGTAAGTGTAGTTAGGTTCTGCAAGGACATCTTCAATTTCCGCCATTTTTTCCAAAGTGATGTTTTTCCTGTCAAACTCAACCATGTTCTGGATGAACTTTGGATTGCCGAGCACCTTCTATCCGATAGCTGTTTTCCAGTAACTTGGCTCGTAGGTTCCATCCCTGTTCCGCTTGGTAGTTGGTGGTTCTTCAATGATCATGCAGATGGCTTTCATGACCAATTTGATGACTTTGGGTGGATGATCCAGAGTTCTGATTTCTTCGATATCTGACTTATTCAAAGTTTTCATCGATTCTAAGGCTTCATTTAAGCAAGGCATAATTTTATCAAATGCCTGCTAGTTTTCAGCGAAAACAGCTCCAGCCTCTTTGGTCTCCACTTCCAGGAGAATTTCTTGCTTTTTCAACATCTCTCTCTGGTGACTGACTTTTTCGTGTTCTTCTTCGATGTCAACCAAGACAGATACGAGTTTATGCTGCTTTTCTACCATGAGGGGCGTCCTCTCGGACAACTCCTTCAAATAGTCACGCGTCTAGTCCATCATTGACCGGATTTTATCCAAGCCAGCCGCATACTCCTCTGATATCTCCTGGACATTCTTGGTACGCTCGTCCAGGAGTTGTTTATAGGTTTCAAAGACGCGGATGAAGAAACACGGGGTGAAGTAGAGAGTGTGAGTGAAATCATCCTAAAACTTCTTCGACATTTTCTGCGTTTGGAGGTACATAATGGCAACAGCCCGGAGAATCTTCTCATTGAGTTCAGCTTCCTTGAGGTGCTTAAACTTGATATCGGGGTCTTCACCCGGATTCTTCTCTGCCATTAAGTCAAGCTCTTTTTCGATGAAGACTTTGTGGCCTATTTGGACTAGATCATTGCACTGCAAGTTTTGAATCCAAATAAGTTGACTGCACATCATAAGCTGTTTATACTTTTCTATCTTCACTCGGAAGTTGTCACCCGATGGAGAAAAGTTCAGAACAATGTGGAAGTTTTTTCGTACCTGTTTGAGAAGGACTTTATACACTTATGCGCGTCTATGGTGATTCATCTGGAGCGACTTTATTACCTGTGCTTGGATAGTTGTTGCTGATAACGATTACAAGCTCTTCATCAGCTTCCCTTTACCCATCTTGGTAATCCTTGCATCAGACCCAGTATTCTGGATTGCACTCTGTGAGAAGCCTTGAGTTGAGCCAGATTTTGAGACGCCTAACTCTTTCTCCTTCACTTTCTGCTCTTGCTTGAGCATGATAGACGTGAGTGAGGCCAAGTTGTCCTAGTAGCGGAGCACCTCAGACGAGGTTTATGTCTTGACCAGGGTCTCAAGATCCCGGTACCAGAGATCACTCTAGACGCGATACTCATCCACTACGTAACATGCCTGCTTGTCTTCCTCAATAGTATACGTCAGAATACGACGGAGTTCACCCAGCCAATCATCGGATGTGAAGTTTGTGGACATTTCCATTTCATTGAACTGCACGCTCGCTATAAAAGTTGCAAGCTTGATGAGCTGAGTTATTCCGTAACCGCGCAGTCCAACGACAATCAAGTGACCGTCTGGTTGACTAATGGCTCTCAGGATTTTTAATAAGTGCTTGTTCAGCTCAGAGTATAGAATCAGGTTGAGATGCGGTCTGTCCGTCTACTCATTGTACTTGGCGATCCAGTTCTCTACCATCTCAGTTACATTCTCAGTGTCGTTGACCTGCTAGTAGCAGCCTTCGACTTCCTCGTTCAGGACCGAGAACCAGAGCTTAGATGGCTATTTTATTGGGAAGTGGTCATACTTGATGCGACTTGGGCGGCTCATGCCAGTCGAAGCCAGATTCTCTTTCTCTTGTTTTATCTCAATTTTAGACTCTGACTTTCTGCTCAAAACATCGTCATCCTTAGTTATAGGAGGGATCTTCAGATGATCAGCCCCACCTTCCATGGATTTGGCTACATCAAAGTTCGACCTTCCTTAGGCAGTGGCGTTAGGGGTGGCTGTCTATGAGACTTGTGGTGTAACATTGTCGTTGCTTGGACTGTCTGTTCGTCGCTACACTATCGGGTTCTTTGCTTGTTGATTTGCCTTTTCCTCTTCTAGCTCGTCGGCCTTCGTGCAGCAGTTGAAATTATCCTGGCAGACATTTTTGAGGCACTCCATAAACCAGGTTAGGTCGTGCTTCATCAGAATACGGTCTCCGTATAGTCGCAAGCATTCGTGGTAGAACAGCTTCATTAAGTTCAGCTCGGTTTTAAGTACGTTTCCCTCAATTCGTGCCATTGCGTAAATTATTTTGAAGCATTCGCGCTTGCTTTACACATACTGCACCTTCATGGGGGTCGGCTTCAAACGAGTTAGGCAGGCATCATATAACTATGAGATACTGTTTGCCACTTTGAACATGTGCTTTTGGATAACACTGGGCCAGGCGTTTGCCTAAATCTCCAGGATTTATCTATACAAACTGCTGGAGTTTTCAGTACTAATAGGCTCCATGCCAAGCAAGAAAAACTTGTACAAGAGGCGGTTGGTTAGAAGCTCGCGTTCGGGAGCACGAGTATCCATGCATGCCACGAAATTTACGTCTTCAATTTGACGCATTCCTTTCTTGTGGGTAGAAAACCAAGTCTAGCAAGTTAGGTAGTCACGGAGAGCTTCGATACCTGGCTAATCGCTATGGCGGTCAGCAAAGGCCAAGTGGACATCTTCTAAGTAAACAATCAATTTGTTTTCTTTTCCTGGAGGGCGGAGCGTCTTAGACAACTCAGCCACAGTTTTCTTCATTTTACCGTCCTCACCAATTACGTCACTCGTAGAGTTGGTGCCAGAGGTTTGACTGGTCCTACCAAGCAAGCCGGACGCCACTTAGCCCCCAACTAACGCTCCTTGCGACTTCTGCTGACTGTCATTCAATTCTTTGATGTCTTAATTACTACCGGTTATCATCAAGTTTTTCTTTGTGGAATTGTTGCCAAGAAGCGTTTTCGTATTGGTGCCGTCGCTAGTCAAACGCGGTGCTTTTTTCTTTACCTCGAGGTATCTTTCAATATATTCCTTAAAATTGGTCGAGTCAAGATGGTGTGAGCAGGTAACATGTTCACTGGAAATGTCTTTGGCGTACACAAATAATTACTGGTTGATGAAGTCCTTCATAAACGAGGACTTGCCGCATGCAGCATCACCTGTAAGCAAGATCGGGTTCTGTGACATAACAAGCACCTCGACCGTGTGCATCATGCGTACAATATCGGGGGTCGGAACATACACATTTTAAATCGCGCGTTAGTTAGTGGGCAAGTTTGCTTGTGCCATTTGCATCTTGTTGATAGCACCGTCAAAATTGACTTCAGCCCAGGTACTGTTGTCCATATTAAAATAGACGTCGAATATTGTGAGGCCCTTTTCAAAAGGGAACTCAGCGATAAACATGGGGCAATCAATCTTATCGGTGAATTCAATGGTCATGCCAGCCTCATTCTCGACAAGGAAAATTCCATCGGGCGAGAAACCCTTCTTAAAGGCCTAGAGAGTAGTCCTTTTGCGAGAAGATTTGCCATGATTGCTGCTGCCAGAGCTGGCAACTGACCTGCCCGTTCTCGACTTGCCAGTGGAAAGTGTCTTTGTGCCACTCTGATCCTTAGCCATTCGCCTTCTGCCGATGGTCGAACCACCACCTGTAGTCTCTTTCATGTTCTTTGCGAGGGTCTACTTCTTCTTGTTCTTTTAGTAACTAGCGAAGTCACCCCGCCCTTCAGTGATCTTAGCTTCGATTTTCTGCGCCAATTCTTTGCGTGCAGGTTCTTTCAGGATTGGCTGGAAGGTCCACGCAACTGACATAATGGTGAATGCTTCTAGCCACATCGGGATGAACTTTAGCGAATTTTCAATGCGCATATCGTTTGATGCAAAGTCATTGATAGCGATTCTAAAGTCGACCTTTTTAGGACCAAACTCACTACCTACTTCGTTTGCAGCTGACTTCAGACGTTTGCTTTTAAAAACTTGGAGGATTTCTATGGGGTCGAGCTTGTCATCGTCATTGACTTAACGATCCACTTCAGAGGATTGCATGCGATGTGCGTTCTGCGTCTTCTAGAGAGCTGCTTGCTGAAGGGGATCATCGCTGTCGTCTTTATTGCTGTTGATGAAGTCAATCCAGTACCCGAAAGTAAACGCATCTAACAGTCGAACTAAGTTTTGTACAATCCAGAACTCATCAACATCGTTGAGAATTAGGTTGCGTCGTGTCTTCTCTCGGTTAAAAATTTCTAGACAAGTCGGCATTAACCAGTTAATCTAGTTCTCGAGGTCCTTCACATAGTCAGCCAGGTTGGGAGGAAGTCGCTGCATAAACTAATTGAGGATATGCTTAGGACGGTTCATCTCCTCTCTATTGAGGAATATCATACCGCAGCGAGAAATGGTGGCCGGGGTAATGTTTCGAGTACTGTCAGTCTCCATTAATAGACACATACCTTCACTCATTTTGATGGTTTATCCGTTAGGCAAGTTCATTCGCCTGTTGTCATCCAGGATCGAGTTAAGATTTTCGACCCACTCGAAATCAATAGGCCCATCAAGTAAAATCCATTTTTTGGAGCGAGATTAATCAGCGGAGAAGCGACGGAACTCGGTGGTGAAAATTCCTTCGGTCCACACGTTTGATTCTTGGTTTATCTCACCGAAAAACGCGTCTAAGTGAATAGACTTCGGATTCATGCGGGAAGTTTTAACACCTTAATTCGCGAGTTAGGTTTTTTGTTCTTCTATTTCCCAAGGCTCGAGTTTAGTACGTTTGTACCATTCCTGCCACATAGCATTTTTGTTTTTTTCATTCTACTTACCTCCCTTCGCGTTGCGCATCCCCTTCTTTCCGAGCGTGTCGTTGAGACTACCACCACTCGTCAGTGAAACTTTTGTTGCATTGGGGTCGAAGCTACCCTTGGAAGTACGCTGCTGAGTATCTCTCTTGATCTCATTCCCGCCTTCCATCGGTGGGTTGAGAGCAAAATCGCGCAATCGATTCTTCCTTTCCTGTGCACATCTAATTTTGAGTTCGTTGTTAGACGCTCGGTTTAGAGCGCTTTCTAACAATTTGATCATCGAACTTTTTCCCGACTGGTTCGTTCCAACAAGAAGACAGCCAACGTTTACTTATGAGATCTCATATAATTGGAAGGTCTTCTGGTTCATGGTCTTGCTGTAGTCTAGTTTCTCCTAAATGAAACTTTGTAAGATAAGCTCCTTTAAGTTCCCGTAGTCTGACTGGAGTAAGTCTAACTCGGAGACAGATCCGGTGAATACGTCCTTGATCACACCTTCAATCAGGAACAACTCTACGTTGCTGAACTTGCTGTGGTTGTAATCGCGGATTGCCTTGATTATGATATACTCTTCTAATAAATCGTCATCTATTTGCATGTCCACGGAGATACCGATCTACTGATAAATGGATTTCGTCTGGCGTTCGGTGCGCGTTTTTCCACCCGAGAAAACAGCTTCGAAGAATTCGCCATTCATGTTGGCATGCATTTCGGGTAGCTCGTGCACTGCTTCTAAGTTTGGATTCTCATGGAACGAATTGGTGAAGTGTGAACCTGACATTACTGAGTTCCCTTCCCTCATAGAATCCAGGGCGTGGGGAGTTGCAGTTGGACCGTCGCGCTCGGCAATCGCAGCCAGCGGGGAGTGGCGTGCCGGGTCGGGAGAGCCCGCAAGAATCTTGCGAGAAGAAGACTTGTGTGGAGACATAGTTTTGGTCATTTCATCTCCCTTGGATCGATTTCGCTTAATATTCGAGCGAGATTTGCCCAGTCCAGTCTTCACATACTTCATCTTATCACCGCTCTGTTCTGTTTCGCGTGCATCAGTGAACTCTTGAGACTCATCGACCTTGTTCATCTCATTTTGGACGTCAACAATCATTTGATTGCCCCTCCAGGGCACGTTTTCCAAGGCGGAGTCATTAATGATGTCGGGTAGCTCGCTCTCCCAGATGTTATGGGCCTACATCTTAAGGTTCTAGGCAATCTTGATGATCGACTTGATCGCTCTCAAACCAAAGTCGTAGCTGACGTGAGGTAAACGCTGCATTAGAATATTGGCCATGTTCTGGACCTGGACCATCTTTTGCGCGAGACGCTCAGCTAGAGTGAAACCAGACGAGTACAGAAGGATCTCCGCGATATATGTCGAGTCAGGTACGGCCATCGACACGGTTCTGAACAAGTTCTTAAGGTTCACTGGCAGCTCGGTACGACCTGCATAGCCTGGATTCGTTGTAATGATGATGGAACAGTCGCCTATTAGATTTACTTTGGCTTCATCTAGGTTAACTGATGTCATTTTCATTCTAAGGGCTGTCTGAATCTGGATGATGACTTGTGACAGGAAGGCAAGCACTCCTGTATCCATTCTGTTGAATTCATCAAATACGACCCACGATCCAGAAGCGGCCACACCCTTGAAGAATTTCAAAACATTGTCGTACTCGTAGGCAGCCGAAGTGTTTAGCACAAAGCAGACTTTACCGAGTTACCGGGCTAGATCTTTGGTAGTTTCGGTTTTACCCGTACCGAAGGGTCCTTCGGGTGCCCCTCCGTAATTGTATTACATGGCAACCAGAAGAGATCTATGGCACCGTTCCGTCAGTGGAGTAATAACAAGGCGGGAGCAACTCCCAAGATATTCGAATCCATACTGGCGGGGATGGTTGAAGATGTCAACGCGACATTCAAGCCTTTCAAATTTGATCTTGTGTTCCCAAGTATTGCGTGGGTGAGCTAATGTCACTCTATCGACGGTCTAAACAGTCTCTTGCATCTTATCAAGATAGTACTTGGTGTGCATCTCCCAGTTGAAGTCACTCGCTTTAAAGACTTTCAAATCAGCCAACTGACTCGCAAGGTCCCGGTAGTATACGAGGATGGTGAGCAGACCAACACCAGATATTCGTACGTGCCCTTTAATCTTCTTTTTCATGAAAGTTGCAATGATCAAAATTTTCTGGTCAACCTCGTCGTTTATCTTTGCATATAACTTTCCAGGATGGACTGAAGGGTCTTCTCTGAAGCGATCCCATGTCCGCATCAACTTTTCAATGGATGTAAGTTTGGATTAGCGAGCCACACGGATATCCCGCTCCAGTTTAGTTTCCTAGCCGCCAGGGCCTGAACCCTCTCGCCCACCATCCGGTTCTCTTTCAGGCGAACTACCTGGCCTGAGTTCCGGGCTCATCGCATCTTACTCGCTTCCGCCTCTCGTGCCAGCACCGCCATCGTCCTCTTCGGCGTCCTGAGCCGCCTCCTCTTTTTCTTAAGCCCTTTTCAGCTCTGCATCTTGCTTAGCCTTGTAGGTCAGAACTTCTAACTGTTCGTTATTACAATCTGCTAGGGATGCGTATTCGTCGGACTCTGAGGTAACTTCCCCTTCCATGCCTCGTGTTCGCACGTCCCTCAGATCGTTCAGATGCCTTTTGCGGCCTTTGGCGGACTCAAAAATAGTGTAAGTCTTTTAGGTGAACCAGATCTGAGTCGCAAGGTATGTGCACTGGGCAGGATAAGTGGAAATCCACTTTTCGAGAGTTAGTTCATTGACAGTTCGAGTATGATTTGATTTCTTTTTCTGCCAAGTTTTTTTGCTGTTCTCATCCTTCTCTTCAGGGTAGACTGGTAAATCTGCATCCATATTTTCATAGGTGATCCACAGTTGATGTTTAAGCTCATTTCCGACCTCCTTCTCCAAATTCCTGAGCCATTTATCAGGGAAGATTCCGTGTGTCTCGACCAGCTTATTAAACTCGATGTATTCACCTTACTTACTCCACAGGCCTTCAATCTTACGCGTAGATTCGTCAATAGCTAGTTAGTCAATGCCTTCGAACAAGTTCTGAAGGAAGGTTAGTGCTTTCCCGTCAATAATCATGTCTATGAGATCATCACTGCGCCCGTAGATATCGATAAGCTCCTCATTCGACAGGAAGTACAGACGAGGGAACGCATCTCTCTTGTCTAGCAAGAACTTGGAGAGACCCTCTCGAGCAATATCAGCGTCTGAGTTTGCTTTGCGGAGATTGACCAGGTAATTTTTCTCCGTGTTTGCCATCCGGTAGACTTGGGGAGTGTTCGAGATGGATTTGATCATGGAGCGGAACAGAGTGTCTATTTGTTGGAAGTACTTCATGGCTGTCGAAAGTTCTGGTTGTTTTACCATCTCTTGGCGGCAGAAGATGCCGTTTAAGTAGAGCCAATTGCGCTGGAAAAGAATCCACTCGGCTACCAATTCACTGGTGGTCTTGACAGTGCGCTCCAAGTCGAGCAAATCATTAAGGCAGATCTTGACATATGGGTTGTTCTTCAGTACATTGCAACGCACTGAATACTCCTCAAACTTCCGGATAATCTGATGCGTCTTTTTGGTGATAGGAGTCATCCCGTCTGGTGCATTTTCAAAGTAGAACTCTAGGTTCTTGACATCCTTGTCAAGCATATCGAGAGAGCAGCGCACCGCATACTCTCTAGTGGCCTGGTCCGATATGGCCTTGATCACACGGAGTTTGTCCTCTTCGTGGAGTCCTTTGCAGATGCATTTGAAAAGGGTCACATTCTACCTGTCAAGTTTAATCTCAAGCTATCGAGATATATCCATCCAATGGTTTGGTGTCATTCCCCGAGTCCGCAGCATCTTAATCATGGGTAGATATCGGCGGAAGTAGTTAAGCACCTCGAACATGAATGTCAGCAATTCACTTTGCTTTTTGTGTTCTTTAATAAGATTTGTCTTTTGGAGACGTTTGAGCTCAATTAACCACTCTTCTAAGGTCTGCTCGATATCCTGACTGTCTAAAGATTCGAATTAACCATCAATCCATATTGGCAGCGTTCTGTTAAATCTTGAGGCTACTTGCCATAAATCGAACAGCGGTTTCAAGTCGTCTTGGATTTCTTTCAACTCATTAAATTAAGTCTTAGTTATTCCGAGCAGTTATTCGCGCTTGTTAATAACCAAAGTGAGCTTGTCAATTTCGTCGAACTCTGTGTTCATCTGCTGAGTCTTGTCCCATACTTTTTCGATCTCTGTAGAGTCGAAGCGCTTCTTGTTCCAGTTGGTCTCGGATGACAGCCACTCGAAGCAAGTAAGGACGCTACCGTCTTTGCTGAGCGGTTCTGGCGCAACATTGGACGAAGAGGGGAACTTGATATTGTGGATAGACTCGTCCAGGAACTCCTTACGGCTGCGCATCTCAATTGGACCGAGCTTACTCAGCCCCTTCCTCATGATCTGTAGGATTTGTTTCTGGAACATCTTGACTTTTTTAAAGACCCGCTCCGTCTCCTTGCTCATCTCCTTGATGAGCGATTCTTTTATTTCAAGCAGCTCCTACTTCTTTTTCTAGATGAAAGAGTTGAACGTGCGTGGCCAGTTGCGAATCGTAAGGTAGGTGTGGTACATGTCATCTTCGAACATAATCTTAAGACTTTCGATGTAGTCCATGTGCTCTTTGAGGGCGGGGTCTATCATTTCACGGATTTCCTCAACCTTGTTGTCCTGTCTCTTCAGCGTGTCAATATACGTTAGCAGCTGGATGACATCATCGATAGAAGACACCTTTTCATTGAGTCTTCCAGTTACGGTCGCAATTTCTGACTGGATATTCTTTATCTTTTCTGAGAAGTCTGACTTTACATACTCTTCAAGGTGGGATTCAATCTTCAGGCAGTGTTCAAGTAGTTCGTACTTGAAGGGACGACAGTCCACAAAAAGGAGGCCGAAGTCATAGTCTTCTTGAATGTTCTCTCTGATGGTCCATATAGATTTACGCACGTTGTTGATCTCATCACGGAGTAAGCCTTGGTCGACCTCCACACTTTTATAGGCCTAGTAGTTTTGGGCACCAGTGCCGCCCCCCTCCGCATCTGAGCCATCTTCTGACCCGTAGATGTCATCTTCGTCGTCATCGTCGTCACCACCTCGCACAGATTCAGCCTACTCCGGCTCGCTTTCCGGCCCACCAGGAGGTTTGTCATCACCGTCCTCTTAATCATTCTCAGAGCCACTCATGCCTTCGTTGGCCTGCAAGAAGCTTTGTTTCTTCAGTTCAAGTACAATAGTCTCAGTTTTCTTATCGAACATGCTCGTGTACTTGTTAAACTCAGAAAGTTTGGTTTTGCAGCCCCTGCAGCACTGCTCCAACAGTTTATCCGTCATTTTCAAAATTGACTTGAGTTTGTCGTTTTTGGCGGTGTCAGGTGGCAAGAGGTACCCAGCCTTGCGTTTGAGATTGGGCAGGATGATGGCATCGACGCGGCGGACGCCTTTGAGGGCGTCGTGCATGGAGCGGACTATGGAGAAGAGGTCTTTTTGGATGGATTCGAGGTCGGGTTCGGCCACAAACTTTGTCCGCTTCTTCCGGGCCTTACCATACTATTAACACGTGATCTGCAACTTAACCATAGGGTCATGCTACAAAGGAATCCTATCCAGATCATTAGCAAACTTCTCATCCCCCGTACCGTCAAAGTCAACTTCTCTAGGGTCAGTTCTCGTAAGCCTGATCGAGGTAGTATGTTTGAGCGTGTTCATGATGGTCGAGTTGCGGACGTCCAAATTACGGTTTGCGAAACCGATGATGAATCTGAGTAGGTCTCTCATGCCCTGTTCGAACATCTGGACGATCTGGGTCTGCTGGTACTGCTTGATTTGGTAGAAGAGGCGGAGGAGCTCTGGTGCAATCATATCCTCAGTCATTTCCTCTTGTTCTTGGAACTGGAAGTCCTCCAGAATCGTCTTACCAATATCAATAGCGATGTTCTCGGACCACTTGCCTCGGATGGCAGTGTTGAAGAATTGGGCGACGACGCGTTGGGCCACAACGAAGTGGTCGTGCTGGAGAGGGAACTTGTTCACCATGGTTTCAAGATCGCTTGCATTTATCTTGGCGTACTATTTAGCTCCGGCTTGGATGAGCAAGGTCATCGACAGGGGAAACTAGAACAGTTGTAGTTTTCCAAGAGCATCACCAGTGACTGACTCGAGTGTTCGGGGCATGGCAATGTACTTTTTGTTCGAAAAGATAAGCGAATTGAACTCAAGCTCGTCTCTAGCACCGGCCATCTTGAACTAACTGATCCCGGGTAAGTCTTGCTTGGAGATCACTCTCTATTTGAAGACTTCGAGTGCGGGAGAGTCATTAGCAATTCTGAAGTTGAAGAACATGTTACGGATGAAGGGGTCGTTTCGCTGGGAGCTTAGCATCGACTTTAGAATCGAGAAGATGTAGAGCGCTTCGACTTGAAGAATTATCATGCGAACGGACCGTTTTGGGAACTATCCCATGTCACAAGCAATCCGGTGGTGGATCTTCATGCGAACGGGGTCTTCCATCCCAATATAACTGTAACGCTACAGTAATTCGTTCTGAATGAGCTTTGACACTCTGAGATACTGCTTGGCCTCAGCCCGCATCACAATGGCGTCTTTGCGTTCACGTTCGCTCTCCTCCTTAGTTAGAATCTGAGCCTCACATTCGTCAACGAGTGAGAAGAGTGGGCGTTCTCTCATCATGTTGATATTGAGCTCGGTGTTTTACACCTGGAACTTGTGCAAAATCGGATCATAAGATACTATGTCAATATCAATCTCTTCGAATTCGTTATCCTTGAAGTAGTACATTGTTTTTCCTCTAATTTTACCTTCTTCCTCCAATCTTTTTGCCAGTTTGAGTGATGGTTCTTCCGGAATGAAGTAATTTGAGGTCAAGTTGTGATCGCTGATCAGATGTGCATCTAGGTGGGTCAACTCTTCGTTGCAGAATTTAAGTCCTTCCATAAACTCATCCTCTGTCAAGATCTACACCGTCGGTGAGGCATGTGTCTTGCTTGTCAGTGCAGCATTCTTTTCCCTGTACTTGACAGTGGCATTCATGAAGGCCTGGTGGCAAGATCTAATCTCGGGTGAAACAACCGATCTCATCAAGTGGAGGTAGGGACGACCGACGAACTGGGTCATGGCCGTCATTTTCTCATAAGGAACTTCCTTCTACTTTAGCATATCTTACTTGCCCTCTCTTAACATGATAGAAAAGTTGATGTCCTTGATAGATGGGGCAATTGGCTCGCCGTTACCAAGAATCTTTCTTTCGGGGAGAGGCATTTCTGAAAAATCTTCGGGTTATTTGATCCCACGGACCCACTTAGTGTAGAGTTCGACACTTGTCTTCATCGCCTCGAGCTCTTCCTAGTCATAATAGGCGCCTCGCGACTTACCAGTTCCCACTGAAAGTTAGAGAGAGCTGCGACCGCCAGCGTGACCCTCAATCATTCTTGAACCAACCTAATGGCGAAGCTATGCATCCTGACTTCCCACACGCGAATTAACTTGTTGGTCATGTGAGAGGTTCTCAAGGCCTGAAATCCGGGCATTACTCTTGCTCTAGTAGGGACCAGTGACTTAAGAGGTCGATCCCTCTCGCGGCGAAGTTCCTGGCAACTGAATCTCGCCTGGCAATGCACCAACTCTCTAATACTGCTACAGTTCGTGCACGTCTTGCTAGCCAACCTTAACCATTGCGTCAGAGAGTCCGTCCTAATCCTTTGCACCTGACAATTTTAACATCTCGTGACTCTCTTTCTCAGCCAATTTACTCTCGAATTCGACTTGATCCTGGAAATTAAGACTCTCAAAATCTGGGGAGTTGATGCCTCCTGCGTGTGACGAACCAATCATCCTCTCTACATCTTTGTGTTACTTCATATCATGATCTCGCATCACATGAAATACTTCCGTGATAGCGTCAGAGACCTTTGTTGAATATCTGTAGATTTCGGGCTTGATGAGCGAGTTGCTAACAAAGATGTTACTGCCTTTGGCCTTAACCATGAGTTTACGATCCATTTCACTAATCTCCGTGTTGGCATCCACAACTCGCAGGCGATAGTTTTTTATGATCACCTCCTTCTTCTTAACAATTTCACCTTCAGCCTTAACAGAGCGTTTGAAGAAGTCCAAGTTGGGCTTAATTTGCTGCTCTTTCGGATGGACCTGGATAGAACGCTCTAGTAGATCAGTAATATGATAGTTGACTCCAGGCATCGTCATTGAACCATGTTCGTCTACTTCAGAAGTCTCGTTTCGGTTTGCTGGCATCGACTCAAAAAGAGTTACGTTGTTACCGGTCTAGTTCTAGGTGGGCTGGAGCATCGAACTACCTTTGCCTACTTGGGTGGATGCCGCGTGTTCAATATTACCGGGGACCGTCAGAATCGATTCTTCTGGGTACTAAACAGACGCGAATTGCTTTGCCTGCTTCCTTTCACTCAGCATTTATTGTGCTTTGAAGTTGACCGAGTTTCTCTTGTTCTGACCGAATGGCTTTGAGCCTTACACTTAGCTGCTGAGGCCTGAATTCTACTGGCTTGCCAAGTCATTCTGCTTGCTCCTCTCCGTAGCTAGCAGTCCGCTAACAGTGGCAGATTGTTCACCGGACGGCAGCATATCCTTCCCATGTTACTGTAAGTACATCGACTGTTGAATGGAATCGAGGAAGTCCATGTAGGAATCTTTTCGCTAGGTGATGTTGCTCGGTTATACTATAGAAGAGTTTCCGGGGAGGAAGGGTAGCTTGTTTGGAGACTCATCTATGATGGAGTCGCCATCGGGGCCGGCATGACTCATCACGGAATCTTACATGAGAAAATTCTACTTTTGAGCCAGCCCTGGCTTGTTCTGTACCGACGAAGACATATACTGGTTTTCCGACAGTCCTGAGGCTACCTAGCTTTCCATGAAACTCTGAGCGTGATGTTCGTCCAGTTAGTTTTCCCGGTTCGCAATTTTCATCATAATGAGCTCCTTTGGCACCTGAACCTAGGTCTTCGGCAGCACAATCTAGGCGTTGCGGCCGCCGGGTTGGCTCCCACTCTGTCGTTGCTTCTAGTGAGCGGCTATGAAGTTCGAGAGGTCCCTTTTATAGTTGTTCCCCATATTATTTTGATCCATCATCGGTTGATCTTTGTCAGCATTCTTCATGGTTTCGCGAGAAGGCATTCTGATCCCGAATTCAAAGTTCTTGACCGCAGTGACGCCCTTATTCTTTCTCACATTCCGGTCTGAGACATTATCAAGTTGCTTTTTGACGATCTAGTACGAATTAGGCAGCATTCTCTTGCGAGCCTATTCCACTGAGTCTTCAACGGTATCCGACGTCCGCTTGTCCTGCATAAACCGATTCAAGGCCACTGATACTTTCTGGAAGTGGTTCTGGCGCACCTCCTCTATCTATTGGTCGTGTTTGCGCTGGACGCCCGAGATCACCGAACTGTTGCCCCTGGCGGTGCGGGCCGACACGATGTTGCTGAAGTTTGGCTTCCGCGCGGAACTATTCTGATCGGCGTGCCTGGCTGTCAGCGACAGGGAGTCGCGTAGCCGCACGTTGCGTGGGCTCTCGCCCGCATTGATCGACACGTGGATCGAGGGGTGCTGCGCGAGGCTCTGGTCGAGCGGCCTGCCGCGTTAGTCGAAAACGTCGGACTGGACACCCTATCCTCCATCCTGTGCCGCCAACTTGCGCTGCTCTTGCTCCAGCATCGCCGTCGCCTGCATCAGGTACTCTTAATAGTTCTCCTAGCGGATGAGATCCAAATCGCTCTCTTGCTTGTGCTAATTCTGGTTCTAATTGGTAATAATGGGAACGCGCGTATTTACGACTACGGCTTTCCCGGACACCTGTTATTAAAAGTCGATGTTGTTGACGGTGTTTTCCAGGCTGTGGTCTTCCGCGGAGCCTTTGGGCGACACGCCTAGTGACTTATCCGAACTGCCGTGGAATTTGGGCTGGTTACGTCCATGGATGCCAACTCTGCCCTGCGTCGCATGCCCCTTCAAAAATCGCGGGTGACTCGACGTCTCAATCGAGTTCGAGTCCAGTGCGTCGCTCCGCTGGTCGACCAGAGTGGCGCGCTGCTGGCGGTCCCGCTGCATGGCGTCCCTGTGCTGCGTCACGGGCGGACTGGGCTGGACGGGGGTCTGATTATCGATCATGAGCAGCTGGCGGGAATCGGTGCCGGCGATACGCTCGCCACCGACGGACATATTGGTAACGGTTTGCTTCTTAAAAACCGCGCCTTTTTTAATAGTGCCCTTAGGTGATGGGTTCTCCTTCTAATACTACCGAACATAGCGGTCAGACGGGCTGATCTCCCTACTGGTGTTATTGTTGTTCGGGGAGGCCATGCCGGGCCGTCCTTCCAAGTTTTGGGTGCTGCCTTTAGCGACGACGACCATTCTTTTTAACTGGTCGGGATCATCAGCATCTAACTCTTCCAATTGAAAAGTCCTTTGTTAGACAAATCTGCCGGGAGCGTCCGGCTTGTCAACATTGCCGTAGTTCCGGGCACTCGACTAGTTCTACTGAGTCGTGGTTTGGATCGGCTCGGGTATCTGCTGCAGCTGCTGTGTTTCGTGCTGCTGCTGTGCCACATGGTGAGTCTCGTTGACATCGAGGGCCCTCGTACTCACGTTATGCATGACAGG
>Ga0115007_10000771_pt1 | contig 21145 bp, 14 predicted proteins | sample ArcOceMetagenome_2_FD_87166 | JGI IMG/M metagenome (GOLD analysis project Ga0115007, IMG submission 87166) | Marine eukaryotic phytoplankton communities from Arctic Ocean - Arctic Ocean ARC135M Metagenome | ecosystem: Environmental > Aquatic > Marine > Oceanic | place: Arctic Ocean | collected...
TAAAATAAAATAAAATAAAATACAAAGAATTCTACTTATTATTTAGTTCAGACAAAGTTCAGACAAAGTTCAGCGTTAATTTTGCGCGAACAAAAGCACGCTACAAAAATTAACATCGCCGGTCCGTCTGTTGTTCAGACGAGGGTAACGGAACTTCCAGCTCATATCCATATATATTATATTGAATATATTTTATATTAAAATATATATATTTTATGATAAACAATGATTTAGAATTTTGGACTATTCAAATATGAATGTTCTGGAAAATAATCATAATTTTACACATCTCTGCTCTGTAACTAACATAACTTCTTAACTTTATTCTTACTGAAAGCACATTCATAGCAATAATTTGACTAGTCTACTATCTATGGTAATACTAGTACCCATTGCATTAATTAATATACAACATTAGTTCTGAATATAAATTGATTAGCACTAATAGATGCATACATATTAGTGGGAAAATTAAGTTAAGTTAATGTAATAGTATACAATACAATACATCATGGAGACACAATGATAAATTTCTAGTCATTTCTGGAAACCATGGTATAGAGAAAATGAGCTTTTCTATTTTTGACATGGATATATAGATGAAATAGATCTTGAACATGACAGGACAAGATCCAAGATCTATTATCGTTTGCCAGAGCCAAATTTCCCCTGAATCGAAAACCTCAACGGCCCGCAATTTCCCGCAAGGAAAATCTTTGCCAGACAAAAAAATAAAAGTGACAATAACGACGACAGCATGAAGAAAAAATTAATACCACACATCGGTAAGGAAACGATACTTAGTTTCATAATTAACAACAATTCGACACAACTACCATGAAGCCAGAAATATTGACACCATCTCAGGAACATGTCCTACCGTACCTGTTGGAAGAGAATACGTCGTAGTGAAAACGGCATATCCAACCCAACGACGTACGGTGCAGATCGCGGACGAACATATACGAAGCAGCAATTTTGTAGAGAGTGTGATATTGATATATATGGTCCTAACGGACCATGTGGAGATCCAGACATACCAGGTTCTGTTACTTATGAGGATGCATTAAATTATGCTTGGAAGTTGAGAGATGAAAACGAATGGTTCACGGACCATACGTATACGAATATTGATATGCACCATTCGATAGTTCGACTATGAATATTTATCTTGATAGTGACGAAGCAGTTCTTATCCAGGTCATGTCGAAGACCGATTTTGGTATCAAGATGGCAAGACAGATGCAAATGATGTATGGTAACGGCATTACAAGGCCTAATGAGTAAATATTGTACTACAGTAGAGCCTCATCACGCATATTCCAACAATGAATATGAGTATCTTTCTTGGGTGTTGCTGGTAATGATAATTTAACAGTTAAAAGGAAAACCTCCCTCTATGCTGATGCCATAATATATCTCAGGAAATTTGGCATCTTTACATTTGTATAGTATATCCTCGTATGATCTACGACAGACCCATGTGTATTTCATACAAAATTACAAGCCGATTATCATAAGCACCATAATCACGATTGTTCATATCAATGGATTTCCACACAGCTAAAATTAAGCCTAAATTAGAAGCAGCATCTAGCTAGCTAGATACATTACTGGACAAAAACAATTGATTTAACTAACAAGTCAGTTTCATAAATGACTGTGCTTTTGGAAACATCATTTTTTATTGTTCTAAGAGTTTTATCTTATTTTGATTGATCTATTAATTAAAAGTAGTGCGATTAACCTATAAAGATGAGCCATAAGCTATAAGATGATAGTTGTTACCTGTTGTCTCCTTCCTTGTACATTCAATTCGTTGTATCCTTCTACAATGTACGTTCGAGTTATGTGAGTTATGGTCTCTCTAGCCAGCAAGGGTTTGAGTTCTTGGCCTGTACCGACGTCCTCTTGCATTATGCTACTACACTAAGCGCGCTGTATTTGTCCATGCGTGTCGCTGTATGCTCCGTGTTATCAAGCACATACACCATCACTACTATTGTACTTCAGTAGCTCAAAGCTAGACAGCTACTAGCTAGCTTGAAGCTAGAGTTGATGTTATATATAATTGTATATAATTTTACATTTTTTTATAAATGAGAAAAAAACAGGGTGCTTAGGGAATTTCAAATGAAGGCAATTTGTTTTATAGAACAACACAAAAATTAAACAGCAACACAAAAAGCAAAACGACGATGTTATTCTCATAAAGAAGTGCTAAGATTTATTCATTGTTAATAACATATTGTAGAGAGGCCTGACCACTATATACTCACCAAGAGAGGCGTTCATCATTTCCAAAAGGAAAGCAATCATTATCTACTTTACCAACGCTTTGTTTACTACAATTAATTAATTGTACTCCCTTATTCACTTGTACCATCGCATAATTGATTGATTTTTCATTATGCCTCCCGCTGCAGCTGCCGTCAATAATAATGGTGCAGGTGCTCGACAGCGACGAGCTGTTAATCTACAACAGTTACAGCAACAGCAACAGTCACAGCAACAGCAACCGCAACAGCACTCAAAACCATGGTTCTCAGGAGCACCAATAACAAAGATTATTTGTATCATATGGGTTGCTGGTTCTTTATGGGTCATTCGTAATAATGGTGATGATGAAAATACTCATAGCAATAGGAACAACAACAATAATCATAACTATACAAATTTATGGGTATCGGCATTGTGGAATGGACCATCAAATTGGTTCTTTGCTTCATCGACTGAACTTATTGTTGTATTATCTTTTTTGGTACATTATTTACGACGGTTAGAACAAGAATTGTCTAGTCGAAGATTTATTGCATGGTTATTTACATTGGAGATTGTTTATATATTTATTAGATTGGTAGCTGTTGTAACATTCGATGAAGATGTTACACATACTTTCGTTGGTGGTGGTACAACGGCTGCGAAGGGACCGTATCTGTTCGTTGGTGCAGTCCTGTATTGGTACAAGACCTACGTACCTAGATTATATCCACGATTCTTATCAAGTTCTACGTTAGGTATATCATGCAGTGAAAAGACATTTCCATATTTGTGTGCAGCATACATTCTTTTTATGAGAGGGACAGCTAGTCTTTTAGTTGGTTTCATTGGGATGGTAGCAAGTGGAATATTTTTCTTTCTGTTATCACTATCTACAAACAACAACAATAGTAGTAGCAATATTCCATTCATAGACGTCCCCGATGTGATTGTAAATATGTTACCTTGGGAATCCATGGGTAGTTTGTTTTTCTTAGATCCAAATCCTAAGGTGTATGCACCGTATTTCACAAGAGGTACGGCTATGAATATTAGACCCGGCGGCGGTGGCGGTGGACCACGACGTAACCGAGGACAGCAGCAACAAGGTGGTGGGACAACCACACGACGAGTTCCGATGGCTGGTCCAGCTCAACCTTCAGCAGGAGCAGCAGCGGCTATGTCACCACCACCACCACCTGAAGCTATTGCTCAGTTAACATCTATGGGATTTGACGAACAACGAGTGAAAGAGGCACTTCAAGTTTCTGATAATAATGTAGAAACAGCAGCGAATTTACTACTAATGGGATCGTAATATTAAATAATAATACACTGTATGTTATGTAATACAATCAATTTAAATACTTGAAGTAACTAATAAATTCAACTACTAAATAAATATTACTTTTTATTATCAAGTCAATCCGTTATCTCTCTTTTTTCTCTCTACGATTGTGGTTTTAGCAATTGAGTACTTATGATACATATTGTCATACTTTTTGAATGGCTAGTAATATTTTGAGGGTTTTAAATATTCCCCTTTCACCGAGCCCACTCGACTCCCACTATATAGTCAACTAATTTCCATCAAATTCGTCTTCTTTTCGAGATTAACTTTTCTTAAAAAGATAGATATACCATCACCTTTTTCTCGCTCCTGCTTTGATAACATATGAGATGTATTCATATGGATATACATTATTTCATTTCATTACATTCGCTAATAATATACGGTACGCATCATATTCAATACCAACACCCAAATAGACGATCCTATTATCCTGTACTGTATCATTCATTATTTTGTTTAAATAAAAATTCGCCACATATTTTTCCCAAAAATCTGCACAGTTCCCCATTTTAACGATTCGATTCGATTCGATTCGATTCGATTCGATTCGATTCGATTCGATTCGATTCGATTCGCTGTTTTTCTTCTTCTTCCTTTGTCCTTAAGCATTTGAAACTACACTCTCTCTACTCTATTTTTTGTTTCTCTTTTTTCACTTTTCATTTTTCGTTTACTTGAACAGTACATAAGCAGCCATGAAAAGGCAACCCGCACCAACAAAGGGTGACATCCGTTCTCCAACACGACTCATCTTCCAACAAAATCCACCAAATCCTGTTCGATCTATATGTATCGCAGTATTTGGATCTCGTGGCTTTCGTTTGTCAAATATATATAATGTTGTGTTTATTGTTGTCATTAATAATAATAACAATCACGATAAAGGGTAGTTAGTATACGTATATATTACATACACAGTGGATAACATCATCATTAAGTGGAGGGGACATAAATGATAAGTAAGCGTAGGAGAGTATTATTTGTATTCAAATAATGACTTTCGTCTTTTTTGCTGTTCATGCTCAATTTCATAGATCGTAACCGTACGTACCTGACTTCCATCGAAAATTCCTGGTCTTAATTCACGCAGATAAGTACTGGTACAAATCATCAATAATAGTATCATCAAGACACTAGAAAAGTCAAAAATTGCGCTCATGCTGGGATTGTTGGATGTTTACGAGAAAAACAAAGAAGCGGTATTACTAGAATCTTATAAAGGTTACGACGTCGTTGTAATCATTGAATGACAATGAAATGAATAAATATTTATATTTCTTCTTGTGACCAATCGGATTTTGATGAATTTGTTGTCTGAGCGCGAAAATAAAAATTGAGCAAAATTTTCTTAGATTTCCCTGTCCCCCTCGTATTTGTGGATTATTTTTTTCATTTGGCATGCATCTCTACTTTATCATTGAAAATGATGTTTTATTTTGTCATTTTAGTGAGTTTAATGGTTCTAGAAAGGAAGAAAATGGATTAGTAATTAGAGTGATGTATTAATTACTACCAAGCAAAGTAATGAATTCTCTGTTGACGACGCGACGTATGCTTCACAAGATTTTTTTGCGCGCTGAAGTTTGATCAGGCTCTATTCATAATACCTGTATATAAAAGAATAGCTTCAGAATTTCTCTACGATTATAATATTACGATTATTATTCCGCATAAAGATATCATCGATCCTGTACAATGTATATGCATGCATGTATGTATGTATGCATGTACGTACGTATGTTGTACTAAGTTCAAAAATAATACTGTTGGGGTATTATATATTATTACGACCATAATCGGAAGGTTCTGTAGTCCAACAAGGTACACAGCACAGCAAAAGCTAAATGAATCAAGGCACTACCAAAAAGTACAGTACTACCGTAACTTTTTGTCAACCCGAACGAGACAAAACCACCAATCCAAAATGACATAGCCAATAAGAAAATCGATCTTAACCTTGATAGGTTTTGCATGTTCCCACGTAATACTTGGCCTAAAAATGTTCCCATATCTGATGTAATACCAGTAAAGTGACAGGTACGGCATACGTTCGCTGTCAACGTTGAAGTGAAACTATTCTGAATTCCATTGGCTAGACAGCATAAGAATAGGTAGTTGATATTGGATGTATTTGCCAAAATAGAAGCACCCGTTAAAATACCAAACGCGATGACAAAAATAGAAAGACTCTTTTTTATGGGTAGCTCAAATGCTTTTGGTCGTGGTATTAAAAGACCACTAATCATTGATCCACCCAAATAACTTAATATGCATTTCCCGTTTAAGATGAATTGATTAACAGCTGCTGACGACGAAGTCGTCGTCGATGAGGAATCATATAACATACTCGCTGCACCAATTGCGGAGTTCGTCCATGCCCCAGTTATAGCTGCAGTTCCCTGTTTCGTCCCTTCGGCCAATAGACCTGATAAGCAACTGCAGTTGATAACTCCGGAATTGAAAGCAAGTATCATCCCCATTCCAATAGCAGCTTTATTGGAAATTGGAAGGAATAACTCCTTCTTCGTTTTCTTCTCATCAGACTTCGTAGTCGTAGTCGTAGTGCCAATAGTTTCTGAAGGAGAAGGAAATATTGTCCCATTACTTGGATTAAATGAAGCTTCTTCGGATGGACTTGATGATGAACTCACAGATGGAACAGTAGATGGTACATTACTTCCCTTGACGAGTTGAACATAACTTGTTGCTACCGAGTTCACCTTCTTAAGCGCGTCGACGACGCAATACGAGAGAAACAATACAACAACGACACTCCAGACGACATTCTTACTACCTCCCGTCACCATCTTCATTTTTCGTAGGATTCTTCTATCTTATATATAATGCAGGGGTCATAAAAATGATATATAACAATGTACAGTGAGTTAGTTGATTTCATATGCTCCCCTACAGATTCCAATGCCGAAAGTGTGCTCTACCGCTCTACCCCGTAATTTAAAAACGGTCGTGTCAATAATAAAAGTAAGACAATTTCTTGTGACAAATCACATATCTTTCATCTCTAGACTAGTAGCCTACCTTTCATACGGTATACAACCACACCTCAAAAAGCCACTCTTTTCCACCGCGCAGGTTTTTTTCTTACAGAAATAATACCGTATTACCGCGGTACTATTTATTACACAACAACAACAATATCGCAACATACAGTACCTCTCTTTTGCAACAACATAAAAAAGATGCCAAGTTTGGTGTCTTCTTTATTCGTAATAGCATATTATTAAATGGTAAGTGCTTCCGTAGAAAGAAATAATAGCATTTAGCATGGATTGTATTGTTGTGTTTCGGTGTTTTGGAGTCTCCCCCGAAGCAGCAGAGTTGCACGTGTGTGTTTGTGTGTTTCGTAACAGTACCGTATTTTCAATTTTACTAACATCTGTAATTACCATTTTTTAATTTCTTCATCCGATCAATTCATGAATTTAACTCTCACCATAAAAACAAACTAAATAGGCACAATTCATTGTCAACCCGAAGCCATTTTTGGCAGACTTGGTAGGGAAAATAGTCAAAGTTCGTCTGAAATGGGGAATGGAATATCAAGGTAAATTAGAAAGCAGCGATGCATACATGAATCTACAGCTACTAAATACTGAAGAATTCATCGACGGTGAATTAGCGGGTTTTCTTGGGGAAGTTTTAGTCCGATGTAACAACGTTTTGTATATCAAGGCGTCGGAAAATCAAGGAGAGGAAGACACCACAGCGGCTGCACCGCCGCCGCAAGAAGCTGCGATGCGTGATTGATGACGATAACTAAGGGAATAATATGTCTGTCTCTGTACACAATATTAAGGTAAGATAATTTTTTTTAAATGAAAATGTCTTCGCTTTCCCTGTTTTGTGATTGATTGTTTCTTAATTCTCCATGAAGATCAAATTTAAGAGCCCGAATGACGAAGTCCCTTTCATTGCGAAATGAATGTTTGTGGTTCCGAAAGGAATCACAATTGGATCCTTTGTTGCTGCAAGTAACTACACGCGTTGAGGACCATGGTCCTAACATACCATATCACCAACCCATATCCGAGAGAAGAAAAAATAAGAAAGAATTACTCGTTCTTTTGTTTTCAAATGCCAAGCAAGGTAAACAAAATATACTCACTTTTTTGTTTGTATTTTAATTTGTTGCTCCAATTTTTTAGTAGCCGATCTTTACGTATTAAACGATCAGATAATAACAATAAAGTGTATAACATCTTTCACTATATAAAAATTTGTATATACTGTAATCTATAATTCACTGTAAATTTAATAATCATTTTTTAAAAACAAATATAACTAGAATTCAAAATTGTATATCATGTATTTGTTACTGCAACACTACACAAAGGCATTGGGATGGTAGTTAGTACATTAAGTGTTGTTGTCAGTATTAGTTCTGAAAATGAAGTACTGAAAGTTGCAATTTTTGTTGTCTCTTTGCCTCTGCTTTTTATTATACAAATAATGTAGAAAATAGCTGTGTGTTGGACTAAATAGCATAGGATACTGTTACACCACACAAAGCTGCACTACTGTACATGACTGCCTTACTAGATAATTAGCAGAGAACACTCCGCCCCATGTAGGCCCAATGAGCTATGTCTGTACCTTGATTAGCCAGAATGCTATTGCTGGCAGGAGATGTCATACAGCAGGTAGTATTTTTGGTTGGACATAATAGGGGGTGCAGCGCAGCCTATTCTTGCAAACAATTTCTGAAGTCTTCGGTCTCCTAGCTAGCTGGTTCAAGATTACTTTGATCTTCTTCGCATGTACTTTATATTCAGTTTTGTTCCTTTTTGTTTTTACTATAACATCATCTACTACAACTATAGTACTACAGTAGTCTACTGTAGTCTACAGTACAAGTTGTATAAATAATTACTACTGTACAGTACAAAAACTTTAATTTTATGTACTGTACCCCCTTTCTATCACATAGCAAATGTCCTTAAAATTAATACCCCCTGAAGTGTCCCCCTTTTAGAGTTCCATAGCTTTCTTTTTTCATCCGGAGATCGTCTCGATGTTCATTCATTGCTCGATTGATTCACGATACCGTAGTTAGAGACGAGAGTAACGTAACACAACAACAATTTTAAATTAATAAACAACGACGACGGCAACAAACAAAAATAACAAATCAACGACTACGTCAACGACCGACATACAATATATATCACGATCATTTGTTATACCTTCAATCAAATTACAGTAAAATAAATCATGTCGGAACTTACCAGTGCATCTACCGGCGGTCCTGCTACCACGGGCTTTTCTTTCGAAAACACCATCCGAAACAAACATATGTTATCGATGGATGGATCGGGTGCTTTACCGTCCCCCAAGAAGACCGGAACTACTATTGTAGGTATGGTGTACAAGGATGGTGTCGTACTTGGTGCTGATACTCGTGCAACGAGTGGATCGGAGGTTGCTGAAAAGAATTGTGAAAAGATCCATTACTTAGCACCAAACATGTACTGTTGTGGTGCTGGAACTGCTGCCGATACTGAAATGATCACGCAGTTGATTTCAAGTCAACTTGAATTATTACGAATGAATACTCATTCGCAGTCTCGGGTCATTACGGCATGCACATTATTAAAACGACGACTATTCCAACATCAGGGACAAATCAGTGCCGCATTGGTTCTAGGAGGATGTGATATCAACGGACCGTGTATCTTTCAGATCGCACCCCATGGTAGTACAGCCAAGTTGAACTACACAACTATGGGATCGGGTAGTCTAGCTGCTATGTCAGTATTTGAATCGACCTGGAGAGAAGATATGAATGAAGCTGATGCTGTGAAAATGGTCCAACGTGCTGTTGCGGCAGGTGTATTCAATGATTTAGGATCAGGTTCGAATATTGATATCTGTGTCATCCGTAAGGACTCATCCGTCGATTATCGACGCAATGATGTAAAGCCTAACGAAATCAAACCTCTTCGTGATCTTATCAATCATTCAGCATTATTGACCATGCAGCCTGGTGTGACACCAACCATTGGAGAAACTATTACCGTCCCTCATCCGACATCCAATAATGGTATGATGGTTGGTCCATCCGATTATGATACTTCTGCAATGGAAGTAGAAGCATAATAATCGTAAACTGAATCGAAACAACTCTCGTAATGTCGATGGTTCTTTTTTTAAAGAACAGAAGGATAGATAGGCCTTAAATAAAATATTAAAAAACAGGAAAAATGAAAAGGGTGACTTATAGTATAGCCAAATATATATAACAGTAAAATAAAAGAAACAGTAATAATAATAACCAAATTTCTTTTTCTGCAGAGACTGTAGTATAATACATGTATGATCTATATATTTTAGATTTTTTGTCTAGAATCTAATATATACCAGAGGATGAGAAGACCATTTCAGTGTCACATATGTGAAGCCTGAGTTATACCATATTTATTTTATTTCTTGTTTTACATTATACACGAAGATGCAGGCAGCTGCGAGAGATCGTTTCGTTTTTAGTATTAAAAGGATCGATTAGTAATGTTTGGATTCCTAGTATCTTAGACCAATGTAGCTTCTATTGTTCAGAAAATCGTTGTTGAAAATAATACTCTATGCATAGAAGAAAGTTAACTAGCTATAGGTATTCAATGTGGGAGCGGATAGGAAATATTGTTTGTATCGTCTGATGATCGGAATGCGTGCTTTTCGATTTCGTCCAGGTTAATATATTTTATTCTACCGGTATTATTGCATTCACATGACGTCGTTACCTATCAAAATTCGTAGACTAAATATTACTCCGTCGTCAACGACGATGACAATAACAATGAAAATTGTACCATAAAAAAAATCTAAAATATCATTTTAAGAGGGAAGGCTAGCAACTAGCTTACTTCAAATTTTTGTGTTCTTGTTGTTGTTTTATTTCCTTGAACATCTTTGTTGACGGTGCTGCCTCCACAAAACAAAAACTTGCCGGACTTTAATCGTTCCGTCACCCAACGTCCCACTATATTGTCACTATTACCACTCCAATAATGGGCCGCATGTGCATGTAAACATTTAACGGCTTTTGAGTTACGAATACCAGCAACACCACAATTTTCCGAGAAGGCTGATTCATCCCATCGACGATGTTTTACATAATCCATATCTCCCGTCGAAAGTAATTGACGTCGTTCATTTCCGTACGATTTGTGAGCGCGTTGCATAGCCTCTAGTGGCGTCGTCAACGATGATGTATTATTATTATTATTATTATTATTGTCATTGTTATTGTGAGAGTTGTCATGTTTGTCTCTATCATCTTCGTTTTGCCCCACGAACTTGCTGCTTTCTTCCTTTTCTCCTTCGATAAGACGTTGTTCAAATTGAGAACCTAATCTATCCAATTCAAGCTTGGAAATCAATACCTTGATAAGTGGATTGGTGACCCAATATATAGTAGGAAAGGGTTCCATGAGAGGAGTGATAAGAGATGTAGTAGAAAACGATGGATCTATTGGTTTCGATTTAGAAGCTGTATCTTCTTCGTCCCCGGTTGCTTTCATATTATACTGCTGTTCCTCTTTTTCATCGCGACGACGTTTTCTTCGACGTTTTGTACTACTACTTTCGTCACGTAATGCCAATGGATAGAGCTTGACAACCAAAGGTTCTACCATCATTGATTGGACCATTGCTTTCGTTATCTTTGTTTTACTACAACTTTTTATATTATTATTGTTGTTGTTGTTGTTGTTTGTAATTCTACTACTTCTGATACCATTCGAAATACTACTACCGTTGCTAGTAGTAGCGGACTCATCGTCGTCTGTTGTTGATGTAACCACTACCGCCGAAAAGAGACGTTGAATATCTTCCGTTGAAAATACGTCCTTGACGCGAGTCGCAATTTGTAGTGCATTGCCTGGAAGATAACCCAACTGACGGATTAGGTCAATACGATCTTGTTCAAGCAACTGTGTACGTGTCTTTACATCATCCGATACGTAACTCCGATCAGTCGGAAGGATGCTGTTGTTGGTGACGTTGTTGTCTTCGTCGTCTCGATTGTTGTTTGTTACCTCATTCGTATTCGCATCCGTATTCTTATTTGTATTCGTATTCGCATCCACGTCCACATTTTCCGTGGTGGTGGTGGCTGCTCTAACAAGGGAGAAAGCAGCGGCTTCGATCTCGAGAGCTTTTTTTCGACGTTTTCTAGCCTGACGACCTAGATTACGACGGGGCATAGTTTTGTGACAATATACCAATGATTATTGTAGGAATGAGAGCAATGACGGAATGTGAAGTACGGTATGAGGTATGAGAGAAGGATGGCATTTCGTGATGTGTTGATAATGTTATGTTTTTTAAAGTTTCAAAATCAGCAAAACGGGCCTGATTTTTGAATTTGGATGGTTAATATAAGTACTGTAGTTAGATATTTCGTTATTGGACGTAACAATCAAGCATGTGCATGAGTTGTAGATTGATTCAACTTAATGGCAGGGCAGGAATGTATTCATTTGTAGATATTGTCTCGAACTGGTTGATTGTTGTGTATTTCTCCATCGGTAGCTTTGTATTGTTTTTAATAGGTAGGTAGCTGTTTTTGAATGTATCGTACGTTGAGTTCAAATATTATTCAGATGGCGAGTACAGTATGGTATACAAACTAGATATCACATTAAAAAGCATTCGAAACTATCACTAAGAAGAAATGAAGATATAGATATAGTAGTGTACAGAGTATTCTAGATAGCTGGTGACCGCCCAATCCGGTAGGATAACACAATAAATTGTGTTAAACCACCGAAATGGGTCGGAACGTTTTCAGGTTTTGGTATTAGTGATGTAAAGAGGAATGGTATGTTCCAACAATACACACGTTATTGTATAGTAATAGTAAATAAATAGTAAAAAACTGTTTCGTCTATAGTCCCGTCTGTTATTTACAACATGCGTGCGATAAGCTTGTTGATTTCTTCACCTCGGGCACCGGCTTCACCACCTTCCATGAAATGAAGTAATTTAGTCTTACTTGAGAATCCTCCCTTAGGGTTGGATAACTTGAATGGCCATAAGAAGTTGTTGGCCTTCTTGAAGTTAGGACCGACAGTGGCGATTTCGTTGATAAGATCGGCAGTACATTCGATACCACACTTCTCGGCAAGTCCTCTTGCGACGACATCGTTTGTGGCGATTGGGATACGTTGCTTACTGATCTTTCCGAATCCACGCTTGTATACCATTTTTTGAACAGTGGCACGGGTAGGATAACCATATGTTACATACGGTTCGATCAATCGAAGCATACGAACGGTTGCCTCATTAAGTTTGACAAAGGTAGCATTGTGAAGTTGACGAAGACGGAAAAGTTGCATAACCTTCTTGGCCTTAGGTGAGACACCGATAATACCGCGAATACGGATAACACAAACCAACTTAGGTTCAGCAGGGACGAAGAATCCACCATCAACCTTGGCCTTACGACGATTGTCGATGGCTAACTTTTGTGCGGCATCGTATTCAGCATCGTACTTCTTGGAATTTGCTTCGAATTTGATAGCATCAGATGCAGCCTTTGTTGCGGCTGCCTTAGCTTCAGCAGCAGCAGCTGCGGCCAACTTCTTTTGAGTGGCTTGCTTTTTAAGCACGGATTCTGGAGTCTTCATTGCCATCTTGATATATTTGAAAGTTACTAAAAAGGTTAATTTGAAAAAGTATGTTGTTTACAACGAGATGAACGGCACAGAGAAAAAGTTTTCAACAGGTATTTTTACAAGCACATCCCTCCCTCATCTTTGTAACGCTAAACAGTACGCGCTAAGAATTTTTTAGTTTTGCGAAAAGCGGTAACGCAAACGAGAAGTCAGAGTGTACGTATGGTACGTATCTATAGTACATAATGTTTGTAGATTGATAGTAACGGGCACAGGCCAGACACTCCGATCGATCCACAACCATTCGTGTGTTGAGAAGAAGCAAATCCAGCATCATGAATGATTATTTATTTTGAGATTTTTCGATGTACAAGAGAATACGAGAACAAATATGTACAACCATTTTCCATTTTCTTTACTCTCTTGCTTACCAGTACATCAACGAAGACTGGAGTTGATTGTTGTAGTTACAAAAAATTTAGCAGCACCAACACAAAAAAATATGGCTATGATGGGAGAAGAAACATCGTTTCCTCGTGGTGGCAATCAACGGGAGGAAATTGATACTACCGCCGAGAGCGACAACAAACAAAAGAATCAAAAACGCAAAACCCCAGCGGCATCCGATACTACTACACCGTCATCGTCATCTGACATCAAAAAGGACTTTTTGTTCGGAGGTGGGAGCAAGAAAAAAGATGATGGAAAATCTTCGTCGTCCAAAAGACGGAAGACTGACGAACCTAACGCTGATGTTTCCTCAAGCAATAAGAATTCTCTTTTGCCATTGGGAGGAGGTGGAGTCGTCGTTTCGTCAAAACGACACAAGCAGGCAGGCAAAACAACAGGAACAACCTCATCGTCTGTCGTTATTGAAGCCTTGGGATTTTCTAAATTGGCCAAGGGATCCAAAGTTTTAGCCTGTGTTCGAGAAGTTCAGGAAAACTATGCTATTGTCAGTTTGCCTAATCTCTTAACAGCCTACATTCTACCTCAAGGCAAACCTGGTAGCGCTCCTAAGTATCCATTGTCCAATACGTTGGAGATAGGACAGACTATCGCTGTTGTTGTCACAAAAATTTCAAAAGAGCCGATTAGAGGAGGAGATTCCCGGCGTCGGATCCAGGTATCAGCCTTGCCCCAAGCCGTAAATCCACGCCTACTATTGGCGGGAGAGGGTGAAAAAAGCACTCTAACTAGTACCGCTAATCGCCTGTCTCGAGCATCGGTACCGATACGTGGACAGATTATGTCCGTCGAAGATCATGGATGTGTAATCGAATTGGGATTTGGAAAGCGTGGTTTTGTCTCTTTTGATCAGGTTCATGCAGGTAATAAAGACAACAACTACATGATTTTAGAGGAAGATGAAGACGAACCAGAAAACGATGACGACGATGCAAAAGAAAAGCGTCCAATTATTCTGCAGAAGGGTAGATTGTACGATTTTTTGGTCTTACCAGTATCCTCATCGACCGCTGGCAGTAAAAGCGGTAACAGTAAGGAGCAATCTACTACAGTTTTTCCCTTGTCCCTTCCATCACCTCGGATCATGGCTAGAAAAACGGTCAGCAGTCTCACAACCACGGGTGTAGATAATCACAAAAATAAAACGACGACTATTCCATTTTCTTTCTCTTCTCTATCACCCGGCTGGCTGGTCCAGGTCAAAGTGGAAGCTATTGCCAGCAACGGTCTATGCGTATCACTTTTTGGTAACATCTTTCGTGGTTCCATGGAATTGAATCATTTGGGTGCGACATTAGTTCCAGATGCCAAGGATGGAGCAACTAGTGGTGGTCCAGATGGTGGTTGGAAGCACCTAGCTGGTTCGCTCTTCCAAAACCATCAAATCTTGACCGCTCGTATTTTGGCCGTCGATGTTCCTACCAAATTGGTGCGTCTCTCTTTAGCGCCACACATTTTGACACTAACCAATCCTGCCAGAGCTAAGAATCAATTGCAGACAGATCTTAGCGTCGGAACCGTTGTTTCTGACTGTACTGTTATCAAGTTAGATCCTGGTATTGGAGCTCTTTTGGCATTGCCACCACAATATAACAATAAAACGACTTCTTTGCTGCCAAAGAGCTTGATGAAGTCATGCGACCTCTTTCAAAACCCCTCCTTCCAAGACGCTAGTCACATTCGAAAGGTGTACGTGCACATATCGAAGGCTTTGGATGAAAGTCACGAGACTGGTCCGAACAAGGACGATGCTATAGGGAAGTACAACAAGGAATTTGCACCATCAACAACACACGATGTTCGTATTTTGAACACCGGTCATTGGATGGAGGGGATTGCCGCTGGAGGATGCGCTCCTTCGATCTTAGATGCCCATGTTTTAACCCACGGAGACTTAGTGCCTGGTAAAGTTTACAGACAGGTGCCTATTTGCGCTCATTTACCGGGTGGGAGTGTCTTGGTTCAATTGGGAGGAATGAAACATAAATCTTCTAAGTCTGCTTCTAGTTCACACAAGATTTCTGGTTTGATTCCTCCAGTCCAACTATTTGATATTATGTCAAAGGACTCTTCCGAATACAGACAGCGCGTTTTCCAAACAAAATATGCCATCGATGCTAAGGTAGATGTGAGAGTTTTATGGGTCGATCCTATACGAAAAAAGTGTTTAGTTACGGCCAAAAAGATGTTAGTCCAGGCCGCTCCTGAAGATATGATATCGAATTACGCTGATGCCAAAGTGGGTCAGGTGGCTGTGGGATTTGTATCTAGAGTAGACGATGAGGGACTCTGTGTCACATTTTGCAATAAAGTTTATGGAAAAGTCACTTCCCGATCTTTGGCAGCGGAACTGGGAGTGGAGGATCACAGAGAAAATTATAGTGTTGGAGATGCTGTAACATGCCGTGTCGTCAAATTGAAACGGTTATCTCAAAAGGGCTTAACTGTAGACGAAGACGAAATGGAAGTGGATGGTGACGATGACGATGACGATGATGAAGTCCAAACAAAATCTTCGGGTCGTCGCGAACATTGGGAGCTGACACTAAGTCTCAATGTACACAAAGAAGGGAACGAAGAATATAAACAAGAAGAGGAAGAAGTTGACATTCTTCATCCCCAGCAAGTACGTCTTCGAGCGGGTGCCATTCTCCCCGAAAAATCTATGAAAATTGTTGAGCTTGTCAATGGTAGAAATAAACAGGGGGGTTATGTTCCTGGTTATGCTATTGTTAGCATCAAGTCAAAACATTTGGTGGACGAGGAATCGCTGGGTAGTGGCAAAATGCTTTCAAACGTCGAGTGTAAATTACCCTTTAGCAACTTACTGGATTCATTTGATCCTATTGATATCCTATCTGTGGACAATTTAGATGCCCTGGCCAAGCGCGTCTTGCAAGTTGGAAAGAAAATCAAACAAAAGGGATTGGTTTTACTTGATCCTCGTAAGTCGAACGTTGACTATGCTAGTGGGATTGGAGCGATGCCGGTGGTTTCACTTCGAAAGGTTCTCATTCAGACGAGAGAAGACCAATGTAATGCAAAGAAAGTGCAACCCGATAAAATGCCAATAGTACCATTACCTGATACGAATTTGTATGTCGGGGCTTTTCTTCTCGGTTTTGTGGCTCAAGTTGACACACGCCATGGTGCGTTTGTACGATTTTTGGATGGAATGACTGGTATGGTGCCAAAAAAGCATGGCGGCCTTCAACTTCGTCTTTACGACACCGTAGTAACTAAGATCATCGTCATCGATGATTCAGTTCATCCTCATCGTATCTTACTGGAACCCGTGTCGGGTCCTGGAGGCGGCTCCAGCAACTCTAGTAGCAATTCCAGTAACACGAATAATGTTTCCATGAAGGTAGGAGATAAGATTTCGAAGGCAAAGGTGAACAAGGTCAACTTTCAGGAAGCATCTCTGAAGGTCCTAGATCGGGAATCGGAATCAAATGATGCACGCCTTTTTATCCATTGCACGAACAAAATGTCAAGCCAATTTGCTGTCAAGCATCGTAAGAAATCCTTTTCCAAGCAGGCTTCGGGAAGTAAACCTCTCATTACGAATAGTCATCCATTTTATGGCCTGAAAAGCGGCCAAGAGCTGCGTGATTTGACCGTCGTTTCGGTACAGGGGAAAGGTAATAACGTGAAGATTTGGGTCACAGATAAAGATATGGATCAAGAAAAATCAAAAGCGGTTGCACCTCTTTTTCTTCAGAAAGTTTCCCAGCTCAAACCGGGAATGAAAACTAGTGGTGTTGTTTTCGCATATGGCAAAGACAATAGCGGGGTTTTCATCCAAGTAGGTCCTCAAGTCAAGGGATTTGTTTCAGGCTTGGAACTTTCTCGTGACGTGAATATTTTGAACGACTTGCAATCCAATATTCCTTTAGGAGCTGTAATTGAATGTCGCGTAACAAAGCTTCAGACTAAAGATGCGTCCAAAGATCCTTTCTTATTGTTGTCACTACTGGCTTGCGAGTCGCAATCTTCCAAAATCTCGAAACCATCTGGTGGGGATCTTGTTATTGGGAGGATCAACAAATCACTTCGTCCGGTCGTTGCCCCTTCACTCATGCTAGATCTTCGTGGATGCGTTGGTCGATGCTGCATTACTGAATTGGATGAGCCAGATGAATGGGAAAACATGCCCTTGGGACATGTTAAAAGCAAACATAATATGAAATCTGACAAAAATGATGAAGATGATGCTGATAAAGTCGATCAGAACGATGACGAAAACATGACTGCGGCAGGGGGGAATGATGATGATGTCCAAAATGATGAGTAAGTATTATCAATTTTATATCTGGATGATAAATGCGCCTGTGGAACGGTCATATACTTTCTTCTTGTATGTACTGTGAAACAGCTCTATGTAGCCTGGGGTGCAAATAATATTATTGGTTGTTGGTGTGGAGATGCTAGTCTACACCCAAGACAAGTCGCGATGAACTACGGCCTACATTCTTTTTTATTTTCTGCTTGAATCTACTCTAACCCTTTGCTTTAATTTGTTCTATGTCTGTGTGCATGTGTGCTTGGATTCAACTTAGACACGGTGCTTTCGCCAATAAGGAATATGTCGAATGCCGAGTGCTCAACTCCAAACCAAATGGAAAATTTGTTGACGTTAGTTTACGTTCAAGTCGAATAAATGGAGACCTCGACGACGACCCAATTCCAGCTTCCGGAGACATAGTCCACGGCTATGTAGTACAAACAAGCAACAAAGGGTGCTTCGTTCGTTTCTCAAGAAGTGTTGAAGGTCGGTCGACGCTCAAGGAACTTTGCGATGGCTATATTGCAAATCCCGCGGCATCTTTCCCAATGGGACGTCTTGTTGTCGGAAAGATCAAGGAGACTCGACCTGCGTCAAAAAAAGGAAAGCATTCCAAAGATCTTGTGACTATTCAAGCTGATGTGGACATGAGAGAATCCGTTCTTTTACAAGAGGATGAAAATCTGCTGTCGTTCGAAGATGTCAATGTAGGAGAGAAGTACAAAGGAACGGTACAGACAGTCACAGATTACGGTGTTTTCGTTCGAATCGAGAATAGCAATCTCGACGGTTTGGTGCACTTAAGCGAATGCAGTGACAAGTTCATCAAAGATTTGGAGGGGCTATATAGTCCTGGAGATCTAGTCAAGGTTCTAGTACTCAAAAGAGATGACGAGGCAAAAAGACTAGGATTAAGCATGAAGGCAAGTCACTTTGAGGATGACGACGATACAGATGAGTCGTCGATCGAAAGCGGCGATGTTGAAATGCTAGATAGTGACGATGATGAGAGTGTTGACGTTCAAGAGCTGCAAGATGATAACGAATCTGACGACGAGAACTTTTGCGCCAAACTTGCGGCGAAAATGAACGATGACAACGGTGATGATGATGATGATGAAGCCGAGGATTCGTCTTCTAATGATGATGACGATGATGATTCTGAAGACGAAGACGAAGAAGAACAAGATGTACTTGATACAAATGTTGGATTTAGTTGGGGTGCTGGTGCTCTGGGAAAGACTAAGGATGGAATCGACACGAATGACAATGAGAGTGATTCCTCTGATAGCGATTCTGACTCCGATGACGATGATGAGGATTTTGGGAATGAAAAATCGAAATCTCGCAAATCTCGGAAACGACAAGCCGAAAGACGTCGCGAAGAACAAGAGACATCCCGTCGCGAAACTGCCCTAGCCGATGGGACTGCGGATGATAATCCTGAAACGGCTGGGGACTTTGAACGTTTGCTAGCTGGCGAACCTAACAATTCAGAATTGTGGATTCGTTACATGGCGTTTTATTTGTCTCTGGCGGACATACCATCGGCACGTAAGGTTGCCGAAAAAGCATTTAATCGTATCGAATTTCGACAGGAGAAAGAAAAACTAAATGTATGGTCTGCTCTGTTGACGCTTGAGCATAGGTATGGTAGCGAAGAAACATTCCAAGATGCTATTGACCAGGCATGCAAACAAAACAATCCTAAGCAAGTATATCTGAGGGCTTGTGAAATACGAGCAAATGACGTTGAAAAGTCTTCAAACGATCCCAGTTCTGTGTCGAAAGCAGACACATTGTTCGCGACGATGTGCAAAAAGCATAAATCAAAGAAAAAGGTGTGGCTTGCTCATATGCAGTATTTGCTACGGCAGTCACGTCATCAAGATGCCCATGCTTTGATGAAACGAGCGATGCTTAGTCTTGCAACCCACAAGCATGCAGAGACAATGAGCAAGTTTGCACAAATGGAATTTGAATTGGGAAGCCCAGAGCGTGGACGGACTATATTTGATGGCCTTCTATTGAAATACAACAAACGATTGGATCTTTTCTATGTAAGTATATAATTTTTTCGTCAAGTGCCAGCATGTTACAAAAATACATCATTCAGGTTCTCATTTTGCTTTTTGTGTGTTGTAAATTGCATTGCATTCCATAACTCAATTTTAATTTCACTCTACAGGTATATATAGACAAAGAATGCAAATACGGAAATGTTGAACATGCCCGATCCATGTTGGAAAAGAAGGTAGACGAGCGCAAACTCTCTGATCGTCAAATGAAGAGTCTCTTCAAGAAGTGGTACCGGATGGAAGAAGAGCATGGAACAGAAGAAACTCAAGAATGTGTCAAGGAATCGGCTCGAGCATATGTTACGACGTCTCGGAACTAGATTTTGTCTCTTAAAAGCTCTTTTTTTTGTCTAAATACCTTCCATAATGATACAATATATAGTATTGTATCGCTATAAATATATAAAAACGAATAAAAATGCTTATTATTCGCCCTTTTTCTCGTTAAGAAATCCTCGTGTTTCTTTTTTAAATCCCTGTAGATTTTTCTCTGAATTCCTTTCTAGATTTTACTTGGCACTCGCTACAAAATATTATCTTCTTTTCCTTTCTATTTTATTCTATGGTGCAGATACTGTCCTGAATCTTTTTTTCAATATTATTATACTAGTATAGATATTATATCCGATTTGGATGCCTTCGGTCTGACTAAACACACAGGAGTAAATTATTTGTACTGCAGGTACCTTAGCCTTCCTCTATTCTTGTGTGTTAATTGCGAGAGGTTTACACGACTTTTCAGTTACTCTTATTACTTGTTATGAATTACCTACTTCTTTCCTACTAGTGTATAATAATAACTACTAGTAGTGTACTAAAATTTCTGATTTGTACTAAAATTTCTGATTTGTACTAAAATAGTCTTTATTGTTGTGTGAAATTATGAATTATCGTACAGTACTAGTAGGTATTAAGAATATTCGGCGAATGACATCTTGCTTGCCAATTTTTCCGCGCCATTTGCTTTCCCATTTTCCGCTACATTATTGATTATTGCATGACTGACGATTGACGCCATAATGCAATTGAACATACACAGTACCTCTTGTCAGGACCCATCCTA
>Ga0115007_10000774_pt1 | contig 21083 bp, 5 predicted proteins | sample ArcOceMetagenome_2_FD_87166 | JGI IMG/M metagenome (GOLD analysis project Ga0115007, IMG submission 87166) | Marine eukaryotic phytoplankton communities from Arctic Ocean - Arctic Ocean ARC135M Metagenome | ecosystem: Environmental > Aquatic > Marine > Oceanic | place: Arctic Ocean | collected...
CACTTTGGAATTGCATTTGTATAGTCAGTATTAAATTCTGTTGAAGCTGTGTGATTCTTAATACATATGTATGATTTACCACCGAAACTTACAACATCATCTGCAACATATGCTGTCTGTGCTGCCCAATCGCCTTGCCATACAAAACGAATTCTACCTAGTTTAAACTCTGCCATTTTTTTATTTAACTCCGTGTTCTTATATTTATCTTATTGCTGTCCAGTTCGAGTAGGATCGACTAATGTCTTAAAGAAATAAGCCATTGCTACTCCATCCCCTGCCCAACCACTGTTTCCAAATGGTCCGTCAACCATTGCTTTAGTTCCAATTTTAACTTGGAAGCCTTGTGCGCCTTCTTCCACAGTAGATGATATTTCATCTGGTCCACCTATTTTAACTGTACCTGCTGTTAGCAAGCCTGTGAATGTATCTGAACCACCTTGCGATAGTCTACTTGTTAAGTATGTCTTAATTGCCTTTTGCGTTGGAACTAAGTTATTTGAGTTAGCAACAAATGTACCATCTGTTGAGAACGCAGTAACAATAACTGGTGATCCACCAAGAGCAACGCCGCCAATACTTAATTCACTTAATCCGTCTAATCCAAACTCGTCAGCACTTAATGTAACAATACCTGTTGCTTGCTCAACAGCAAACAAGTCGCCAACTCTAAAGTTACCATCTTGGTCTGTTGAACTATAAAACACTCGTCCATTGTTTGTTTCTTGTACTTCGTCTTGTGGTTCTAAGTTTGTGTTCTCTGGTAAAAACGGATAATTAGATTGTAATTGGTTACCAAAACCAATGTTTAAGAAGTCATGATTTGTTAATCGTACTTGACTAAATCTTGAACGAATAGTTAGTGCAGTGTTATGTGCTGGTGATAAATCTTCACTCATTTGCGGTGATAATTGTATTACACATTCTAAGTTTGGTATAACTGTACCTTTTAACACTGTAGCTTTAGCAACACGATATACTTCACTGTTACCTACAAACTCAACATTATCGCCTGGTTGCGGCAATCTAGTTAGATTATAAAGTGTTACATTTAATCCTGTTTGGAACGAATCTGAAAAACCACTACCATTAATACTAATTGATGTTGAAGTTTCAGCATATCCGCTGCCGTAGTTTGCAAAACTCGGAGCTCCAAGAACTCCATTGCCTGTACGTACTTGAGTAATTACGTCTCGTGAATTATTAGGATCTATAACTGTTAATGTAGGTTCTGTAACGTATCCCGACCCTGGTGTCAATATACCAATACCTGTCATAATAGTTGACGTTATAGCTGCTCTTGCTATAGGCGTAGCACCTGTTGAAATCTTAGATGCTTTACTATTTAAATCTGGAACTTCAGGTGTTCCAGAATCAGTTTGATCTATAGTTAAGAAATATCCAACCTTAGTAGTATTATCAAAACTAAATCCTAATCCAATATACGATGAAGCAAATCCATCAACTACTCTCCAAACAAATCCGTCCTCTGATTGACAACACACCCCTGTATCTGAATTTAATAATAAAAATACTCCGTTTCCGTATTCAAGATGTGTACCTGAAACAAGTAAGTTAGATGAATACCAAGTGCTACCATCAAAGCTATATGCTGATGATCTTAAATCAGATGATACTGCAACAAATCTGCCATTACCAAATTTAACAGCTGACCAGTTTGCAACTGTTGAGTCACCTGAAGTATCTAGCGTTGTTGCTGTCCAAGTTAATCCCTTATCAGTACTAAATTTAGCATCATGTGTGCTGCCTGAAACTGCAACAAATATATTATTACCGTATGCAACATTTGCATAGTCGTCGTCTCCAATTGAATCTGTAACAATAGTCCAACTACTTCCATTATTTACTGAGTATGCAATTCTTGCTGTTCCTTTAGAAACTGCAACAAACACTCCGTTGCCATATGTAACTGAATCCCAACTATCGCCACTATTTGGAATAGTTGAAGACAGCCACGTAACACCGTTAGATACAGAATATAAACACTGTCCTGTACTAGATATTAATACCCATGTACTATTGCCATAAGTTGCATCACTCCAATTACCTGATACTGGTAATTTAATTGCAGTATCCCAAGTGGCGTAATTTGAAGTAGTCAATGCAGAAGTGCCCGATGAAGGAAACGCAATTGGATAAAATCCATTTGACTCGATTATTTTATACGTAGTGCCTGGGTCTAAGTCTCCCATTGTTGTTTGCGTAAATAGTGGCGCTGAATATTTAAGTCTAGGTTCAATAGTGTATATTGATGTACTATCAAATGTAGTTGCAAGCGGAGTGCCTGGGTTAATGTGATCCCAACCAACTTCGCCTATTTGCATTGATCCTGTATCTGTTGTAATTGCCACAGGTGTTGCGCCACCTGCTGTAGCCGCTATTCTAAATTGTTTAATATCTGCTGCGCCTGTTGGAAATGACATTGATGTTATTTCTGTTGCATTACCTGGAGACGATTGTGTAGTTGTTCCACTAATAGTTGTGTCTGCTCCTGCTGGATTATCCCAGCTTGCGCCCGATAGTGTTAGACTTAAAGTACCAAACGTAGTATCTATTATTGTAAATGCTGCGTCTGTCGAATCTGATGATAACGTGTTTAGTGCTGCAAGGAAGTCTGCATCTGGTGATGGTCCTAAATTAATTGTAATAGAAGTGCCATTCCAGCTAGTTGCTCCACCGCTAACCCAGTTTGCAGCAGAGTTATCTGTATAACTAACAGATGGTGTTGTTTGAATCTTGTCAAGTACATAGTATGTAGTACCCGAAACAATATCTCCAAAGAATTCTGTAAAGAACGATGCTCCCATAGTTGCGCCACCGTCTGCTGTTACTGTTTCTTTAGAACCAGGTGTTACTAATACCATTGTTCCAGTGCCGTTAGTTAATGTAGTTTCAGTACCGGTTGTTCTAACAATAACATCTCCTGCTGATGTTATTAGCGGAACTGCTGCTCCTGATGGTGTTTCAGCAATTGTAAATGATACCCCGTCGTTAACAACTTGAATGTAGTATACTTTATCATTTACAATACCACCAAACGTACTGCCACTAAGTATAATCGGATGACCTGCGATAAAGCCAGTCGTATCTGTTACAGTAATCAAGTTTGATGTAGATGTTGTATTAGTTGCGTTAGTTGTTACTACTGAGTCTGAAACTGTAAATTCTGTTCCACTAGCAATTGAATTAATCCAATACTGTTGCTTTTCAACTAAACTACCAATTACTCCAGTTTGAAATACTACTGGGTTTAACGGTACTAAGACTGATGTATCATCAATAGTTACTGCATTATTAGACGATGCTGTGTCTGTTGCATCTCTTTCAATTTTGTTAGCAGATATTGAAAACTGTGTACTATTATATATGTCATGTATAAAATATGTTTGCCCTAGTGTAACTTCACCTAAGCTTACTCCAGTAAACTGTATCTGCTGTGCAATTTGCATATCTGCGGTAGCTGTGCCAGTTAAGTAACTAGTATTTGCAGGATAGTTTAATGCAAACGTAGGTTCGTCATTAGTTAATACAATTGGAGCTCCTTGCGGATCTTCAATGTTAATATTACTTAGTGGCCATACACCGCCCGCTAAATTAGTTGAAATTTGGATAGTTGTTGCGTCGACAACATTAATAATATAGTAATCAAATCCTACAGCAACGCCGCCAAAAGTAGTTCCTGTAAAGTTAATTTTTTGATTAACTCTTAATTTTGCCGTGCTAGCAACATACAAATAGTTATTTAAATCACCTAATGATCCTAATATTTGCATACTGTCTTGAGCAGTCGAACCAACAGCAATCTCATAAAATGTTGGCGTAAATTGTATTTTCTGTCCAGGATACACTGTATTAAAATCAGATGTTGGTTCTGCTGTAAATCTATCTGTCGGTGCGTCAGTACTAACAATTTCTAAACTATTAAATGATTCTTTAAGAACCTGTGCTTCTTTGTTAGTAGCATTATATTTTGAAATAATACCGTATTGGCCAGCACCTTTACCACTTGATACTACCAATCTCATACTTTCGTATTCAGGTGCAGTTGCAACTTCAGATCCTGCTAGTGTTAAATATTCTTCATTACCTGTTTGTGCGTTGTTTACTTGATACCTGTATCCTAATCCGCCTGATGTAAATGCAGCACTTTCGAGTATACGTGTTTGATAAACACTTCCGCTCCTTAATTCATCTGCAATAATTTCAACACCAGAACCAGCACCATCAACATTTATATTTGCATACGAAGTAGTAATAGTATCATCAGTATCTAAAAAGAAAGTCTTTGATCCTATTTGCAACTGTGCGCCATAAAAGTTAGATGTGCCTGTGATCCCATCTGCTCCACGAGGATAAACTTTGTATCTTAAAGATGTATTTTGTGCTGAATCATCGTATGTTGTAAATGATATTCTATACCATCCATTTTCTACGTTTTCAGCAGTAAATGTTGCTATTGCAGAGTTACCGTTTGGCGAATTAAGTGCTACTAATTCATTTGTATTAAAGTTAAATCGTATTGCACTTGTTTTAGGATCATATCCTGTCCATTCAAGATAAAGATCAAAATATGCAGCAGTATTTTTATTAGCATAAATGCTAGCAGTATATCCTATTGCACTACCTGTTGGCACTGTACCAACATGGTTAATAGTTAAAATTGCAGTAATAGATAAGCTACCAACTGTTACAATAATATCATTTATGCTTGCTGGTGCACCAAAGTTTTCTCCAAGAATTCTAATTTCGTTCCCAACAACATAACCTGAGCCGCCGTTGTTAACAGAAACTACATATCTTTCACTAAACACAGTAACGTCGAATGTTGCGTCAACACCTGAACCATCTTCATTAATACCTGAAACGTTTGTGTAAGTTCTGCCTTGTGGCGAAACTGTTACATCTTTATAAAAATATGCACTGTCCGATAAACTAGTAATGCCTTCAATTTTCCAAGCTGTTTCACCTGCAACTGGAGATGTTGCTGCTTTAACAATATTAAGATTGCCGTCAGTTAACCAACTCGAATCTACTAAATTATTACTTTGTGATAATAAGTTTGTTGTAGGCGTAAAGTATTCTTCACCAGCATGATCAAATGCTATTTTTAAAATTTCAGCGTCAGCACCTAGCGCACTAACAGCCTGTGCCTGTGCTTGATTATTTCTATTATTAACATTACCAATTGCTGGAGTTTCAGAAACATCAAATCCTTCTGCAATAACACCGTACTGACCGTATGAACTGTTACCGTTAGTAGCACGAACTCGACCGCCGTCTTCAGCAAAGTAGCCTGCATAGTTATAGTATGAGAATACAGATACACACTCAACAAGTGCATCTCCGCCCTTACACCATACGCCAATGCCGTCTGATATAATTTGTGTAAAGTCGTTGCACACTATTGACGTATTGCCGCCGTTATGTAATGTACTATCAATCTTCAACCCGGAACAACCTATACCAAAGTTAGTTACGTTTTGTACATAAGGTGACTTGCGTCTAATCCACGCAGTAGTATCGCTCGGTCCAGTGCCTGGATCAAGACTAACAAATGCGCCACCTGATGGACGTCTTGTTTCGTATTCGTTTTGCGGAGTTAGTGTACCTAGCAATCCGCTTAATGTCATATTTCTAATGCCTGTTGCATTTTGTACATATATCATATCGCTTAATGCATTTCCGCCATACACATACATGTATCCAATATTTGTAAACAATTCAACTTCGGCGCCGTCTTTAGTTGCACTAACTTTAAAAGTAGTATCTGTAATACTACTTCCTATTACATAATATGTTATACCTTGTACAATATTATCTCCGCCAATTTTTGTACTAATTTCATCAACTGGATTTAGTGACACAAACTGTACTGGTGAATTATGTACCATATTTTCAGTTGTACCAACAACAAATTGGTTAATAAATCCAAAGGTCCGTGTACATAATGTATTAATTACATTAGCAGGTTTAATAACTGCGCCACGAAGCTCGTCTCCGTTTAATGCACATCTTGCCGGTAGCACAATTGGAAGTTCTTCTTCGTATGTACCTGATTTTAAATTAATTGTTGTATACGCTCCGTCATTTTCTGGTGGTATACTACTTGGTGTTCCGGTTGTTAATGGAACTGAAAGTATTGCTTCTAATGCAGTAACAATAGCAAGTGTGTCGCTTTCGATAGCTAGTGCATTATTAAAGTACTGTACACTAGGTGATGCAATTCCTTCAAGTGTTTGATAGTTAGCAGCTGGTGCAGTATTTGTTAATGCAAACACAATATTTTTAAATAGTTGTTCTATAATTGCTACATATGATACTGCCTGAGCTGCAACTGTGTCATTTGTGAATTTATTAGTACTTTCTAAATCAAAGTATGCAATAGCATTTGCAACTGTTCGTGCATTCTGGCCTCTTGCTAAGTCAGTTACTACGCCATCAAAGATATATCTAGAATCTCTTCTTGTTTTTTCATCATCAAAGCTTTCTGAACTACCAAACGGTGATATTTGATCTTTTATTTGTCTATCTAGCCACCAAAAAGTCTCTTCAATTGCCCATTCTTTATTTGCTTCAAGTAATGTTTTTTCGTTTTGCTTTCTTGTACCCTTAGCAACTTGATCACATGCAAATCGTACTGTTTTCCAAGCTGTGTCAGCAGTTGTTCCTCGGCCAACACTATCAATACCGTTTGTTGCAACATAATAAACGTTTGGAGTAAAATCAGTTTCTCTCCAGGCAGGCAATTCACCTACAACTTTCAATACGTTTGTTTGTGCTCCAATATCTAACGCTATTTTATCACCGTTGGATTGAACAATAATCTGTCCTTTTTGTGTAAGAGAATTTGTTTTATCATGTTGTAAATACATTGTCCAATATTCATTTTGAAAATCGGTATCAGGTCTACTAACTAGTGCAGCAGTGTGTTCTCTTATACACTGATAGGTTGCATTGCCATAATATGCAACATCGTCTTGATTGTAAAGTGTACCAGTAATCCACTTACCTTCCCAACTAAATCCTGGAATCATTAATTCCCAGTAAACATAGTTAGCGCCTGCGAACGTTAGTACTGACTGGTCTGTAATAGTGCCATTTGGCGCAGAACTTAGTATAACTGTAGAAATACTACCTTGAGTAGTTACAGATTGTACAGTTTGTCCATATCCAAAACCTTCTCCTATTACTGCCATGCCAACAGTGATGCCTTTAGGATTAGTACTGTCTCCAGTGTCTAATTTAATAGTTGTGCCAGTTGAACCGTCTGCTTCATAGATTGCTTGAATCTCAAAATTACCAGGTGCAATGTTAGTACTGTCTGCCAGTGCAACATAAAGATCACCACCGTATGTTACTACACTGCCTATTCTATATTCATCTGCACTGTTCCAGGAGCCTGAAACATCATATGCTTGACTAACTATTACCCAGTTATCTGTTGAGTCTTCTGCATTAAACGAAGGTTTGTTATTAAGATTGTTAATAGTTAAACATTGATATAAGTATCCGCCGTACAACACAATATCGCCTGGCTGATAAATTGAACTATCTAGCCATACTTGATCAAAGTCAAGACCTGGCATCCAAAGTTGCCAATAATCTGAAATAAATGCATCTTGTAATATTAATTCTTCTTGTTGTATATCAGCAGTATAACCTGATACGCCTGCTAGTGCCGGATCGTCTTGTGCTGGCGTATTACCATCTCCGTATATGCTTCTAATAGTTGTTAACGAGGGCTTACTAATAACTGGAGCAATATATGTATTAAATAGTGCATACCCTAATGGAAGATTTACTTGTATCCCTGCTGGCGTTTTTACTGTGTCGGTCCATTCTGGAGCAAGACTTCCGCCTTCCCACAGTTCTGCGTAATCAAACATACAGAAGTTTAGTAAGTACATATATTCTTTGGCTGCTACTTCAAATGCATCTGCATTAGATTTCCAAGCTGCACCGCCGTATCCTGAACTATCCCAAAAGCCGCCGTCGTATGCTTCTTCCATTGCTGCATATAATGGCCCAGTTGCCCAATCTGCATCTAGATATGAATATAGTTTTAATCCTCTAGCATTAAGACCATGCATGTGCATTGTATGCATAACATGCTCAATCACTTCCTGCGCATCAATATCACCAGTGCCAAATCCAGCACCTGTTGAATTTAAATACCAAACCATATCGTTGGCTACATGTGTATTAAAAAAGTCTGTCAATTCCCAAAATATAATGCCGTCGTCGGTTAAAAAGTTAGTAGTATAGTCTGCGCCTGCGCCGCGGGCAATTCTTTGTATAGTCGGTAATCCTGCATGATATGTACCAACTGTGCCTGCAAGTGTATTAATTACTGTTTCTTGTGCGGCACTGTTAATACCCAAAGCAGCTTTGTTTAAAAATAATTTAAACGTTTGTGCTACCTTTTCAATAAATGCATCCGGAACCGCAAGCTGGCCACCTACGTCACCAGCTGCTACAATTCTAACACCGTATACTGTTAATTCTTTCTTAAAGAAGTTGCTACCTGATATTGCCATTTTTTTATTTTCCTGTCTTTATACCGTAATTGTTCCGAACATAGCTGCATGGAATTCACAGATATAGTAGTATGTTCCAGCGCCGGAGATAGTCCATTGAACTGTTCCAGTTTGCTCGCCGTTACTAAGTACCCCGGCTGCTTGATCGTTGGCGCCTGTTGTTTGTTGTGTTTTAACGTAGAATGGATGCCCAGATGCATTAACTACAAAGTCTACAATATCACCGTCATTAAATGTTAAGTTTTTATTGGTTTGACTAAAGTTACCGTTTCTGTCAGCACCAGATAATAGATAAGCAGATGATCCGGTGTTAATAACATTAATTGTAAAATCAGCTGTTACTACAGCATCTAAACTTGTATCATTGATTATAATATTTCCAAGTGTATTTACAATAGTTCCAATTGTACTTCCAGTTCTAATTTGTACATCAAAGTTTTCTGGACCTTCTGTTGTTGTGTCAGCGTTCGGAGTTACTGTAAACGAACCTGCATTACTTGTAATTGTAAAGTTGCCAGACGAAGTTGTAAAATCACCGTCGTTAGTAACAGTCCAATATAATGTTGTTGCGTCAGCTACATTAGCTGTTGCAACATTTATAGTAAGTGTGCTTCCTTCGTCGACATTGTTAGATGCTGACGAAGCAGTATAAGTTACTGAAGGTGCTTGACTTGTATCATTAATAGTAATATTTTCTGATGTACTTACAATAGTGCCGCTTGCACTTTCAGTTCTAAGTTGTATAGTAAACGTTTCTAATGTTTCTGTTGTTATATCAGCAGTTGGAGTAATTGTAAACGATCCTGCATTATTTGTAATTGTAAAGTTACCTGTTGAAGTTCCAAAGTCGCCTGCATTAGAAGCACTCCAATATAAAGTAGTTCCATTTATTACATTAGCTGTTGCAACATTTATAGTAAGTGTGCTTCCTTCGTCAATAGTACTAGCTACTGGAGTAATTGTATACGTAGATGCTCCTGGAGCAATTGCAGTTCCACCCATACCGCTATGATTAACACAATAATAATATAATGCAGGCGCATCGTCTGCTACAGTAATTTGTGTGTATGCTCCGGCGCTACCGGCAGTACCAACTTTAACTACGCCTACTGTATATTCAACGCCACCGCCCCATGTTCCGTTTGGCGTGGTAGAGAATCTAAGTTGATGCGTAGCATTATTAGAGGCTGATTGATCAAACTTATACGTAAGTCCTCTGACTAACGACAGTGTAGGACTTACGCCTGCTTGTCCTTGAATATAGTATTTGTTTCCTGTGCCGTATGAGTTTGTTCCGCCAGCTACACTAACTTGATAATCTATTGTTCCGCCGAATGGAGTAATTAATGTACTTGTGTAAACACCGTAAACAGGTACTTCTGGAATTTCTGGTACATGGCCTTCAATGCATTTGTAAACACTTGGACCGTACTTAACTATGTCACCTAATTTATATCGTTGTATTGAGCTATCTTCAGTTAAATCTGAAAATTCTCCTGACCACTGTACGCCTTCATTAGTAAGTTTCCATTTAACTAATGTACTATCAAGTTCGTAGTAATCAGCTTCAAGACCTTCAGCATCTGTTGCCGCTGACGTATGTGAAATAATACATTCGTATGCCGAACCGCCGTATTGTATAATGTCGCCAATACCGTAAGCAGTTGCTACAGTCCACTCGCTCCGCCAAGTTTTAGACTCAGCGTACACATCCCACTTTGCAATGTCCGTATCAAGAACCGCTCCTGCTACGTGTTGAGTATTACATTTATAAACAATACCACCAAAAATTACAATATTATCTAAACTATATGTTGCAAACTGTTCCCAAGGACCTTTCCAAGTTTGTCCTGTCATCATTAATTGCCATTTAGGTATAATATCGCCTAAATCAGAATAAAACCCCGCCGAGTCGTGTGGCACCAAACATACATACGCTTTACCTTCGTATTGTACTATTTCGTCTTTTTTGTATGTTGTTAAGTCTACCCATTCTCCTTTCCAGGAAAATCGTAGTCTACTAATTTTAAATTCTGCCATCTTGCGGTTCCTTGGATACTATTATCTTTGTTACAACATATTTATGTAACTATTTGACTCGCGTCATATTTGTATGCTTGGTTAATTCTAACCACTAATTCTCCGTTTTCATTTACATAATAATATGCATTTTTGTTATCCCAACGATACTGATCCCATTCTAAGTTATCATACGGGCGTGAGTGATCACTTTCTAAGCGACCATCAAAAAAGTCTACTCCATACTCAAATTCAGTAAAGTCGTCTACGGATGCACCTGGATTATTAATTGTAATTGTATCAACATCTTTGAGCTGATCAATCTTTGCAAAATACAGAGTGCCGTCTTCTGTTCTTTTTAGTGCATAAAAATATCTAGGTTGACCTTCACCTAAAAGTTCTGTTATGCCCGGTGTTTGGCCTACATAGTGTGTCGATGCCATTTTATATCTCCTTAAATAATTTCTACTGTACTTAAGACTGCGTCAATACTATCATCAACATTTGATCTTACATACAAGTTATTGTTTGGTGTTAAAATTAATTTCTCGCCGCCGTTTAGTACACGCAAACTAGTGTTTGGTGGAAGGATCATTTCTTTTGCATAAAATCCTTCTGTACTTGCATCGTCGCGAATTGATACGTCAATAAGTACAACTCCGTCAGTTAAGTTTGCTAAACTGAAGCCTACAACAGTAATACGTTTGTTGTCATCAGTAGCAAGCACTTCTGTTTTTTCTGTACCTATTTGTGATACCACTTTATTTTTAAATGTAGTTGCCATGTTTTATCCTAATACTAGCACTGTTGAAAGTGCAATTTCCTCTGCGTCATTAAATGTAATTCCTGATCCTGATCCTGCAACTGATACCCAGTTGTTTCCATTCCAAATTTCAACACGAGCGTCATCGGTATTATAACGCATCTGTCCAAGTTCTGTGAAAGCAAATGTCGGACGTGTTCCTGTTGACCCAACTGGAATAACAACACCGTAAGTACCGTCAAACTGAACATAGCCGTTGCCTGTACTTTCAAAAGTTGTTATACTATCACTAACAGTATTTGTAATAGTATTATCTTTAAATGCAAAATTATCAAACGCAACAACGCCTGTGCCGTTTGCAGTAAAGTTTAAATTCTTATTTCCGTTTGTTGTTTCGATGACGTTGCCGTCGATACGAATGTCATCAACATCAATTCTTGGCGCTGATAATTTTTCATTGTCTATTACAATTATTTCTGCGCCGTCTATATAAAATCTAATCTTGTTATCATTCAGACCTTCTGTAAGTTCAGCAGTAATTTTTGTATTGCCGTCTAAGTCTTCGACACCTTTTAAATTAACCCAATTAGTTCCGTTGTAACCTTCGTATCTGTTTAAGTCTGTATTATATCTTATATACCCGTTTACGTCTGCAGGACGTTCAGCAGTTGTACCTACTGGTAATTTTAAACCGCCAGTAGCATTAATATTTACTAGCTGACTTCCTGGTGTAATATTAAAGTCACCAGTTGTAGTTACTGTAGAATCACTAATACTAAATGTATCTACAATAATAGAACCAGTACCTGCAGCTCTTAAATCTAAATTACTATTTGAGTTTGTTGTAGTAATATAGTTATTATCAATTAAAATGTCACCTGTTGTAAAACTATTTGCTGTAATAGTATTAGTACTAGTAACATTTCCTACAATAATAGTTCCGTCAACCGTTAAGTTATTTGTAATTTCTACATCGTTGCTAGGTACATAAATATTGCCTGTTCCATTAGCACGTAATTCTAAGCTTGCATTTGAAGTAGTTGTAGTTAATGCATTACCACTCAGTTCAATTTCTTCAAATTGTATTACACTTGCACTAATAATAACTTCACCAGTTACATCTAAGTTGCCTGTTAAGTTAAAATCACCAATTTGATTTACATTACCTACATGCGTAACTGTGCCTTGAATACTAGTATTTTTTAAATTAGTAGCACCGTTAACTGTTAATGCTTGTGTTATTATTACATCGTTACTAGGAACAATAACATCGCCAGTTCCATTTGCACGTAGTTCTAAATCACTATTAGATGCAGTGGTTTTAATAACGTTATCGTCAATTAAAATATCGCCGGTTGTAAAGCTGTTAGCTGTTATTGTGCCAACACTATTAATATCACCAACACTAATTACTCCAGTAACATACAAGTCGTTGCTAATAACAACATCATTAGTAGGTATTACAATATCGCCATATACAGATGCACGTAGTTCTAAATCACTATTAGATGCAGTGGTTTTAATAACATTGCCGCTAATATTAATATCTTCAAACTGCGAAACTCCTGATACAGTAAAGTTACCTATAATACTATTATTGCCAGTTAAATCAATATTACCAGTTTGTGTAGTATTACCAGTTTGTGTAGTATTACCTTGTATTACCACATTAGTTAAATTTGTAGTTCCGGCAACTTGTAAATCATTGTTTAGCAATACGTTATTACTAGGAACAAACACTGTGCCAGATCCGTTTGCACGTAGTTCTAAATCACTGTTGGATACCGAAGTTTTAATATAATTGTCGTCAATTATAATGTTGCCAGTTGACAAGCTATTAGATGTAATTAGTCCAGATACAGTTAAAGTATTTGTTTGGATGTCATTATCAACAGTTAAGTCATTAACAATTTGTACATCGTTGGTTGGAATTAAAATTGTTCCGGTACCATTTGCGCCTAGTTCTAAATTTGCATTTGATGTAGTTGTAGTAATAACATTATCGTCAATAAGTATTTCTTCAAATTGTGCTGCACCAGTAACATCTAAGTCTTGAGTTACTGTAACGTTGCCAGTTATTACTGCGTTACCTGTTTGTGCTGTATCACCTACATATGTTATTGATCCTGTAATAACAGTGTCTTGTAAATTAGTTACACCGCTTACAGTTAAGTTATTATCTATCTGTACATTATTACTAGGTACAAGTACTTCGCCAGTGCCGTTGGCACGTAATTCCAAGTTTGCATTTGATGTTTTAGTTGTAATGTAGTTGTCGCGGATTTCAATATCGTCAACATCAACTTCATTCACAAATAAGTTTTTCCAAGATTTATCAGCAGCACCTAAATTATAAGCACTATCTAGTTTTGGCTTAATATCACTATCAATGCCTGCGATAATTTGAATTGTATCTGTTGCTTCGTCACCAATAGTAATATTGCCGCCAATAGTTACATTGCCAGTAACATCTAAACTACCATTTACATTAACATTTGAATTTAAATTAATTTCGCCACTTGCTGCTGCAATATTTGCATCTAATGTTAATGTTTCAACTGTATTGCCGCTAATGCGCCAGTCTCCAGTTTCAATCTTTGAACCGTCAACAAATGTAGTATCACTACCAGTTGTAAATGATACACCAGTAGTTGTGTCAATTTGAAAATCACTTACTGTGAATTGAACAGTGCCATCATCTTGATTAACATAGAATAAATCGCCAACTCTAAAGTCACCTTTATGATCAACTGAATTATATCGTACTTGCGCACCGTTTGATTCAACAACTTCGTTATCCTGATTAACTGTGACAGGATTGTTAGTTACAGACTTACCATTTCCAATGTATGCAACATTGTGTCCAATTGCATACATTAATACGCCTGGGCCGTCACCTACTAATCCAAAGTTTCCATAAACACTAGCACTACCGATCATTCTAACTTCGGCGCCAAACTCACGCAAGTCAAAGCTTGCAATACTTGTAGCCGTTGCGCTACCGTCAGTAATGCTTTGCGGTGTTAAATCAAAACCGTCTAAATCTACATATCCGCCTACTGCAATGTTGTTGCCATCTACACTGTTAATGGTGCCTGTAAGCACTGTAGAGCCGTCTGTGCTAGTTAATGTAAGTGTGTTGCCTTGCGTAAAGGTTCCAGTAACACCTGCTAGTACAAGCTTTGTATTGCCTGTATAGCGTATTCCGGCTTTGCTATCATATGCATACATGCTACGATTAGCAAAGTATGTAAAACTGTTTAACCATTCAACTCTTGCACCATTAGTCATTGTAATTGCATCAACGCCTGGCGTAATAAATGTTGCTGAGTGGAATAACATTGCTGTGTTTACACTACTTGCAGAACCATATGCTCCGTCAATATAAGCACCTTTGCCTGCATCACCTGCGTCAAATCCTCTTGGATCGCCAGCACTTGTTACACTGCCTTGTGTTATTACAGTAATATTTCTAATATACGGTGAACGGCTAGTTGCTGCATAATTTGTTGCGTACCGAAAAGCATAACCATTGTCTGGAAAATTTCTATTATCGCCATTGCAGCTAAATGTAATATCTTTTAGAAATACTTCTGCACCTACGCCTGCATCAGGGCCTGCATGAGTAATAGTTACTGTACCAGTTACATTATTGTATACAGCATTAGTAATTGCATAATTACTGCCACCGAATGTAATTCCACCGCCAGTTACGTATGTGTGTGCAACGTCTGTTGGGCCAACATTGACTGTTGCTGTACCTGCACCTGCTGCCGTTGTAGTGTAAAAATTACCGCCGCTATAGAAGCTAGTAATTGTTAACTCTTCAATTGTTGTTTCGCCATTAAGTAAAAATGCATCATTGTAACGTGTTGTAGTTGTAGGTCGAATATCAACACTTCTAATGCTGCTGCCTTTCACTGTAACACCTTGCGGTACAGTTAATGGAAATACTTCCTCGTACACGCCAGGAGATAATAATACTGAATCGCCTGCCGTTGCTACCGATAATGCCTTTGTAATACTTGCATATGGTGCAAGCACATGATCGCCACGGTTAGTGTCGTTACCATTTTCCGAGACGTAAACAGTATTTCCGTCACTGTGTGATAAATCAACACCGTCTAAGTTTATATCATCAGCAGTTATACTTGATGCTACTAAGTTGTTAACCCAAACATCATTCCATTCTTTGCCACCAGTTTCTGGATTAGAACCAAGTGCGTAAACGTTATCAAGATCTGGTATAATATTACTTGCAACATCAGCATTAAATATAACATTATCTGTGTTAGCATCACCAATGGTAATATTTCCATCTGCTGTAATATTACCAGTAGCGTGAATATTTCCATCTACATTTAAGTCAGAATGTACATTAACTGCACCAGTGCCGTTTGGTCTAAATTCTAAATTTGCATTTGAGTCGTTAGTAGTTATTGCATTGCCTTCAATGTCAATACTATCTATTCTTAATTTGTTAAGTGAAACAATTGTATCTAATGTTGCTAGATTTAAATACGGCTGCGTAGTACTAATAGTGTTATTTTCGATAGTAACATCTGCTAAATCACTTTTAGTTGTAGCTCTTAAATTTGTAGTTTGTGTTGTTCCGTTAATATCTATTTCGTATTCAGGTGAATTTTTGTTAACGCCGATGCGCTGATTGTTTACATCTAGATATAATAGATTCGTCTCAAATGCTAAATCTACGCCGTTACGGACTAGATTTGACTTTAAGAGCGGACCCGATATGCGACCAACAGCCATCTTAACTCCTCAATACGGGGATCCTGTCCCTCTAGCCACCTTACATTGCGGGCTAACCACAGTCTGTCCGTGTACAGGATTGGTCATCCATTTGTACAGTAATAGTATTTATCGATTATAGAAAAAAGGGGTTGGTTACCCAAAGATTAGAGTATATTCTAAAATAAGATCATCCATCTCTGCTGCACTAATTGTAGCAGCGTTACCTGCTGCTGAAATATAAGTATTTCCGTCCCATGTTTCAAGAACTTCAATTTCTGTGTTCCAGCGCATTAAGCCTGTTGCTTCTCCGCCACTTACTCGTTCAGCAGATGTTCCTGCCGGAAAACGTACTGCGTTAGTATCAATGAATTTTATTTTACCAAAGCCTGTATTACTAAGAACTATATTTGCTCCAGTATTGTTTATAAATTTATTATCTGACAAGTCAATTTGGTCTATTCTTAGATTACCAGTTCCGTGTGCTTTTAAATCTACATTACTATTAGATACCGTTGTTCCTATATTATTAGTTTGTAAAGTTAAATCATCTACATCTAACCCATGTATAACTAAACCAGTAGCATTAACTGTACCTACTTGGGTAAGGGCAGCAGTTAGTGCTATTGTATTATCAGTAGGATGTGCAAGGACACTTGCATTTCTATTAGCCGAGTATACTCCATTAAATGACAATGTGTTTGAATTATTAAAAGCTTCAAACACATTATCAGTACTATTAAATCTAATATTGTTAGACGTAACTTGTCTATTAGCTGTAGATCCTGATGGAAGTTTGACAGCGCCAGTTGCATTAATATTTAAATTATTAGTTGGATTGAAGTTTATATCTACCCCAGTAGACGAAATAGTATCATTATTAACAAGTAATGACTCAATTTTAACACTAGCATTAAAAGAGCGCAACTCCAAATTACTATTCGAAGTAGTTGTTGTAATTACATTATCAAATATTTTAATATTAGAACTTAAATCAAACACTTGTGCTGCTAATGCATTCTCTACACCAATTAGTGAAGAATTTAAAGAGCCTAAGGAAATATTATTGTTAATCTGTACATTATTACTTGGTATAATAATTTTGCCGGTACCATTAGCAAGTAGTTCTAAATTAGCATTACTATTAGTTGTTTCAATATAATTGTCATTAAAGATAATATCATCAAATTGTATTTCACTTTTAATATTTGACGTAGTCACTGTTACTGTACCAACAACAGCAAGATTTCCTATTTGATTTCTATTTCCTGTTTGCTGCGTATTACCGGTAATATTTACATTACTAATATTTGTATTTGTGTTAACTGTTAACTCTTGATTAAATATAACATCATTTACAGGAAGTACTACATTGCGAGTTGCACGTAAATCTAAATCTGCATTTGAAATTGTAGTGGAAATAAAGTTATCATCAATTTCTATAATACTATCAGTAATAATAAGTTCGTCTAATGCTAAGTTTTGATTAATAATAATATCTGCTGCATTAATAGATGCTGCAAATAAATTGTTTGCAACTCTAACGTCGGCACCTGGCATTGTAACACGGCCAGTTCCGTTTGCACTTAGTGCAAGATCAGCTCTATAATAATCTCCTGAGAAAATAATACTATTGTATTTTCCTGGATTAGCAAATTCATCTTCTAATAGTAGTTCGACAATATTTTTAATAAATGTATCTTTTGTTGCATCTCCTGTAGACCCATTTGCTATGTATTGTAGCCAAGCAAGTGCATCACTAGTTGTAGTATTACTATCTCTATTAACGTCTGCATAAGATAATGCATAATTAGGTGCGCTTGTGCCGTTTGCTAATAAGGTTATTAAATTCTTTTCTGTCTGCCCAGCATAGTCGTCAACTGTGTCACCGTTTGCCATTGCATAAATCATTTTGGATAATGACAAGTTAACATTAGTATTATCAGTTGTTAGTCTTAAATCTTCTCTGTAATTTTTTATTGCATTAGCATCAATGTTAATGTGCGAAGAAGTAACTTCATTACTTACTGTCAACTCTCCGGCAATTACAAGATTACCAGTTTGATTAACATTACCAGTTTGATTAACATTACCAGTTTGATTAGTGGTGCCTATAATATTAGTTTGCATAGGAGTTATATATTCTACAAGTCCAATGTCTTCAATTAACGAAACGTTATCCCACTCTACTACAGTGTCTACAGAACGAAAGATGATGTCAATCTCTGTTCCAACTGGCACAAATGATGCTGTTAAAACTTGATCAATACTAAGTCCGCTAGATTCGTTCCATTCAAATAGTGTTCCTACACCTGATTCAAATATTCTTAAATAAAAGGCATTTGCATTTGAAACACTTCTAAATGTTGCTGTAAAGTCATATGTCTTACCTGCTACTACAGTAATTTCTTGTGCTACGTTTCGCGCTGCGCCTGTTGCGTTAATTCGTAAATTTCCAGCTGTTGCAGTTGCAGTGCCAGCACCTGACTGAGACCAGCCTGTTAGGTTACTATTAAATGTTCCATTAGTTACAAGCTCTGAACCATATTCATATGAGAATATACTATTTTTGAGTGTAGTTGTGCCTACAGTTGTTAAGACATTATTAATAACTGTATTACTATCTGATACAACTTTACCTGTGCCATTAGCACGTAATTCTAAGTTTGCATTTGTATTATTAGTTGTAATGTAGTTTTCTGTTATTGTAATATCATTTACTAGTGCTTCGTTAAATTCAGTTTGTAATGAAACAGTAATGTTGTTATTATTAACAATATTATTAACAGATACATTATTAATTATTCTTACATTGTTTTCAGGTACAAGTATTTTACCTGTACCATTTGCACGTAATTCTAAATCTGCGTTTGAAGTAGTTGTTGTAATAAAATTATCATCAATTAATATTTCTTCAAACTGTGCTGCGCCAGTAACATCTAAAACATCTGTTAATGTAAGATTAGTTAGTGTGTAATTTCCAATTTGGCTTGTATCACCGGTGTGTGTAATTGATCCGTCAATAGATGTAACTTGAAAATTAGAAGTACCGTTTGCTGTTAAGGCATTGTTTATCTGTACATTGTTGCTAGGTACATAAATATTGCCTGTTCCATTAGCACGTAATTCTAAGTTTGCATTTGATGCAGAAGTAGTAATAAAATTATCGTCGACTACAATGTCTCCGGCTTCTAACCGACGTAAGTAAACATTTAACCAGTATCTTTGATTTTCACCTAGATCAAATTGTGAATTAGTGTGTGGAACAAAATCTTGTTCAAATTCTACATTAAAAGTAATTCGGTCTTCTAAAGTTTGATCGCCTGCTAAAGTTAAGCTGCCACCGAAACTAAAATTATCTCTAATAGACACATTGCCAGATACTGTGGAATTATCTTGAAGATTTATTGTGCCTGTGCCGCCTGCTATATTTAATTCACCTGATAATGAATCTACTAGATTTTGTGTAAATCTAATGTTAGCTGTTTCTATTTTAGTGCTAGAAATAACAGACTGGCTTCCGCCACTGTTAATAATTAATCCTTCAGTTGAATTGACACTACCTGAACTAATATTAAGACTAGTATTGCCAGTTTCAAAGTCTACATAAAACAAATCGCCAATTCTAAAAGCACCAGACTGGTCAGTAGTTACATACTGCACTTGTCCGGAATTTAATTCAACAACTTCGTTTGCTTGTATAGTTAAACTATTATTATTTGTTGCATTGTTACCAGCGCCAATATACGCAAAGTTATGTTGTATTAAATACATTAACGTGTCTGCACCGTCTGCTACAGCACCATACGTACCGTATACGTTTGCTGAACCAATAGATCGTAGTTCAGCACCACCACTTGATCCGTTGAACGCATATAGCCCTCTATTAGCAAAATACGTAAAGCTGTTTAACCATTCAACTCTTACGTCATTAGTCATATTAATGACATCTGCACCTGGAGATATAAACGTACAGCTATGGAATAACATTGTCTTGTTTACAGTCGCAGCGTTTAATTCGTCTCCGTCAATGTATGCACCGCGGCCTGAATCGCCTGCTCCAGACGATGTTTCTTGAGTTAATACTGTAACGTTCTGAATATACGGAGAACGAGTTGACATAACTGCATTTGGGGCAAATCTAAACGCATAGCCTGTATTATTACCACTATCATAAAAATGATTCTGAATTGTTAAATTAGTAATTGTAGTGTTATCGTTTAAGTGAAATACATCTTCACTCTGACTACTTGTGTCTGGAGTGATAATAGTATTTCGAATATCTCTACCAGTAATAGTTACGTTATTTGGAACAACTAAAGGAAGTGATTCTTGGTATTCACCTGCAGAAACATGGACTGTTACAGGCTGTTCGCCACTAGATTCTGCTGCTTGCAATGCCCTTGCAATAGTTGCAAAAGGATCAAGTATATGATCACCTTTTGCGTTGTCATTGCCAGTTACTGCAACGTAAAGCGTGCCGCCTGGTGTGAATAAACCATTTACACCATTAACTAATAATTCATTAGCTGACGCAGCTTGGCCATTTACTAAATTAGTGTATAAGTCACTCCATTTTTTATCAGCATTGCCTAAATTGTAAGTGTTTCTTACATTAGGAATAATGTCTGAACTTATGTCTGAATTAAAATCTACACTGTCTTGATCAGAATCACCTAGTGTTAATGTGCCGTCAAACGTAATATTTCCAGGAGTGTGTATATCGCCAAATACATTTATACTGTTAGTTTCAGTAGTATTTTCTATTTTGTAGATGTATGCTTTACCTGATGCACTGCCACCTGCATCATCTTCTGCATAAGCACCAATAATAGCCGAACTACCAGATATAGCAAGCGTGAAACCAAATAAATCATTTGCACTTGTATCATATGCATTTGGGTTATCTAGTGTAGATACTAGAACACCAGATGTAACATCGTAGATATACGCTTTACCTGAAAAAGATCCGCCTGCATCATCTTCGCCATAAG
>Ga0115007_10000776_pt1 | contig 21069 bp, 18 predicted proteins | sample ArcOceMetagenome_2_FD_87166 | JGI IMG/M metagenome (GOLD analysis project Ga0115007, IMG submission 87166) | Marine eukaryotic phytoplankton communities from Arctic Ocean - Arctic Ocean ARC135M Metagenome | ecosystem: Environmental > Aquatic > Marine > Oceanic | place: Arctic Ocean | collected...
GGGCACGGATAGTCTCAACGGGAACGGCGTCTTGGCGGGAATTTGATTTGTTTCCTTTTTTGGATACGCGGCGCCGAGCGCGGGCAGGCCGAGCCGAAACGCGAGGGACGTTCGCTTGGGCCGCAGAATCTGGTAACTGGAAGTTTCCCTCCTCGTTTCGTGTGACCGATCGTCCGACGAAGGGTCGTCGGGGTGCGAGCCGTTTTGAGAAACGATTTCGTAACGCTCGTCGTAACGCTCGCCGTAACGGTCGCCGCCACCCACTTTCTCGTACGGAACCCCGCTGGCGGTGACGAACTCTCTTGTCCGTTTTCCGGCTCGCAGTAAACGCAGCGGCAGCGGGCCGAATATCGAGATGATTCGCGCTAGTAAGGACGGGGCGTTTTCGTTTCGTAACAGCACCTCGCCGGTCCAGAGCTCACACAAAACACAGCCCAGGCTCCATATGTCGACCTTCTGGTTATACGGCGCGCCCAAGGTGACTTCAGGCGCGCGGTAGCTCCGCGACTGCACGTAACTGGAAAGGTGGTCCGTCGTGAAACACGAGCTCCCCAGGTCGATGACTTTTACTTTTCGGTTCTTCGCGTTAACCTCGCCGAACCGTAACACCACGTTCTCGGGTTTCACGTCGCAGTGAATCAAGTCTTTGGCGTGCATGAACTTCAAAGACGTCAAAATCTGGTGTGCGATGGAGCGCAGGGCTCGCAGGGTGAAGTAGTTTGAAGGAGGGTGCTTGGAAAACGGCGGTTCCTTTGAAGGACTCGTTTGAAACGGCGACGACACACCGCTTCCGGGAGAGTCGCGTAGCGACCGCGACGGCGACGCGCTCGCCGAGCGGTCGCTAAACGAGTCAGACTGATTGCCCATACGCGTTTCGGTTTGGAAACTCCCACTTCGTCGGCTTCGTCGTTTTGACCTTTCCTGTTTCCGAAACTCCGCCATTTCCGTCAGGTTTTTCTTCTGGTGTTCGTACAGGTTACATCCCAGCAGCTCGGTCACGATGAACAGGTGTTCTTTGTGGTAGAAAAAATCAACCATCTTAACGATTCCGTTCGAGTCGCCAGGGTCGCTGTCGTTGATCATCTTCAGTAACTTGACTTCGTCCAAGCTCTGGTCGAAGAAATCCTTGCTGTTCTTGACGATCTTCAAGCACACGTCGTGACAAGGGGAGGAGGAAGAGGTATACGCATCAGCATCAAAAACACCGTCAGTCTGTTTGCCCCTACCCGAGGAACTCGCGTATCTTTTTTTTTCGTCCGCGTCTCGTTCCCTAACTTCGTCCGTCGCCCGCACCGCCGTGGAAAACGCGGCGCTACCAAGGACCTGTTTGATCCGGTACCGCCCCGCAACCAGGGTTCCTGGTTCGCACAAGAAGTCCTTACGCGCCTCGAAACCGGTTCGGTGCTTTTTATGCACCACGGTAAGGGTGAAGGATTCGAAATCGTCCAGGGTTTCTTGTTTTTGTGTCGACGCCGGCGGAGCGCGGGCGGAAATTTCGGTACCACCATCGCCGTCGTACCACGTGGTGCTGATATCGGGGATAGCATCCCTGGTATCCCCGGGGACGGTTCCATCCGCCGTTCCATCCCCAGTATCCCCAGCGTCGACCCCAACCGTGTCCCCAGCGACGTAATCATGATCAGCACCATCCCCAGCGCCGGTACCTTCGCTACCATCCCCAGCCCCACGCAGCACCCACGCCCGCAACGCGTTCGCGGCGCTGTCTAAGTTTGCGGCGTCCAAACCGGAAGCTCGCGGCGACGGCAGGGGGGACAAATCCAGGGGGGACAAATTTTGCGAAGCGGAAACGGAAATGTCGCCGTCCACGTCGCCCCCGAACTCGCTCCCGCCCCAGCCCATGCCTTTTCCTTTTCCTGTTTTGCCCGTAACCCCTTGTTCCGAGTTCGGGGTAGCGGAACCTAACGGTGAGCGGTCGAACACGAAGCCGTCACCCGGGGCGTCATCCGGGGTGGACGGGGGGGAGGCGTTTGGGATATCGGCGCCGGCGGGGTCGTCGTCGGTTCCACTTTTTTCGGGAGCGACGGCTTCCCCGGACTCGTCGCCCTCGTGTGTGGATTGCGCGTTTTCTGTGACTGTTTGCGCGTACAAATCATCACCGCCATCCCCAAACGCGTTACCCCCCTCGATTTCGTGTCGTACAAACCTCGTTGTTTCACCCGGCGGTACCTGTAAGTAAAAAAAACCGCAGTCTTCGCAGTCGGAGTACTCGTCACTCGCCAAGTGTTGCCAGTCGGCCGCGGTTCTTTTTAGAGTTTCCGTTTCGGGTTCGCCCAGAAAAGTCTGGTCGTACAAAACGGCGCAGTCGTATTGATCCGGTCGTACTTCATCCTCTCGTTCTTCATCCTCGTCGTATGGGTAGTTAGTCTCCTTCTCCGTCTCGGTAGTCGTTCCGTCTCGTGATTTCCCATCAGCACGAGTACGTGGTACGTCATCCGCATCAGCGTCACGGTCGTGCCTCGGCGATACCGAAACGCCACCCGCGAAGGACACGTCGTGTTCGTTTTCGTTTTCGGCGTCGCGCGTTTGCGTTTCGCCGAGGTCATCGTCAGAGTCGGAGTCGACTGTCTTTTTTCCCGAGTTACCTGAGGAGTCGACTTTCTTTTTCTTACCCGAGTCGTTGGTCGTCTCTTGTTCGGTATGGTTCTGAAGCAGGTTCGCGTCCCCGAAGAACTCGCCAATAGGCGTGGCGAAGGTATCGAGTGAGCAATCGTCGTCATCGTCATTTTCGTCGTCGGCATCGATTTCGCTTTTCTGTGACGCTCTCGCATCTTCGAACAACACCGCCGCGTGTGCTTTCTCCACGTTCGAGCCGAACCTTCCCAGGCTTTGGCGCGTGTTGTTGTTGGGCGCGGCGGGGGAGGACATCAGGCCGAACCCCGTTTGTGCCCCGGGTCCACTCTGCGTTGTGGTGTCACCATCTGAGAAATCCGCGTCGCCCCCGGGGTTGTTACCCGAGGTGAGTTCCAACTCCGGCCCTGCCAAGCGTCGCTGTCGCTGTTTTTCAACCTCATCCTTCTCAGCAAGCGCCAGTTGCATCAAACCCTCAACCTCCAAAATCAACGTGGCTTCGGATTTCTCAAACGCATTCGCACGGAGGAACCGCAGGATGCTCTGCAGCTCCGATACGTGCTCGGGGGTCATGGCGCGGAGACGGGCGCGCGCGCGCGAACGAATGACATGGGTGATTTATTTTATTCGAAAATCGCGATCTGCCTGACAATCTTGGAAGCCTCGAGCCCTCGACCACAACGACTCGCACACGCCACCACCCACGATGTCTTCCGACGCGACGCTCGGTGTGGAAACTCGCACGTGCAAGAGGAAGCGCGGAAAGCGCGAGCGCGATGCTAACGCCGGCGAGGCCATCACCGACCTTCCCAACTACCTCGTCGTCACGCACAACCTCAAATCTGAGTATTTCGACGATCCCGCCGACCTCGCACGGCTGCCAGCGGTGAGCCGCGCGATGCGTGACGCCGTGGCGGCGACGGGGCTTCGGTTTAGGGAGCTTGATGAAAATCATGCCGCGACTCTCGGGTGTTTAAACGTGTTGAAGCGCCTGCAACGGCAAGCTCGTCTGTCGCGTCAAGAATACCTTTGTCAGGCAGCGGCGAGGGGTGGCCAGCTCGAGGAGTTGAAGGAGTTTCGCGCGAACGGCTGTCCGTGGGACGAGAGAACGTATCGTGGGGCGGTGCGAGGCGGGCACCTCGAGGTACTGCAGTGGTCGCGTGCGAGCGGCTGCCCGTGGAACGAGAAGACGTGCGAGGAGGCGGCGAGGGGCGGACACATCAAGGTGTTGCAGTGGTTGCGCGCGAACGGATGCCCGTTGGACGAGAAAACGTGTTGTATGGCGGCAAAGGGCGGGCACCTCAAGGTGCTACAGTGGGCGCGCGCGAACGGTTGCCCGTGGAACGCGCACACCTGCGCGTTCGCGGCGCAGAACGGGCACCTCGAGATGCTGCATTGGTTGCGCAAACGGCTGCCCGTGGAACGAGTTGACGTGCGAGTACGCGGCTGAGGGCGGGCACCTCGAGGTGCTGCAGTGGTTACGCGCGAATGGCTGCCCGTGGGACTGGCGCACGCATTTCGTTGGGAACGGGGACATACAGGAGTGGGCGGTGGCGAACGGCGTACCTGCTCGCTACTCGTAAAATTCGAGTTCTCTCAATATTGCGTGAGAAGAAGTTTTTTTCGTCTTGGTGTTCTGGTCTATGCTATTCTATCGGTACCCACACCTTCTAAGCTATGCTAAGTCACCGCTTCCCCTGCCCCCGGCCTTTGCCCGCGTTGCCACCTTTCTGTTTCCCACGGATACTCGCCAAGTCAACGGAGAGTTCGTCGAAGCGGTCGTTCATGAGCGACCGCTCGCCGAGACGCGCTAGGGACGCTTCGGTTAACGCCACGGCGTTTTTCGAATCACGCGGTTTCGATTGCGATTCAAAAGATTCGCCGCCTTCTGTCAGATTCGTTCGCCCCGCAGCCGCTTCCCACGCCGCCTGCACGGCCGCGACGCTTCTTTCAGTGACCACCCGCTCGCCTATGCAACTCAAACGCCTAAGGCGGATCTTGGCCCCCGCTTCCAACGCGCTCGTCGCTTCCGCGGCGGCCGAGCCGGTGGCGCTCAACACGAGCGACACGCCCTTCTTCAAACACCCCACCCGCCCCGCCCGTCCAGCGCGGTGCGCGTACGCGTCCGCGTCCTTGGGAAGGTCCGCGTGCACCACCAGCTCCACCCCGGGCAAATCCAGCCCCCTCGCCGCGACATCCGTGGCGACCAACACGTCGCACTCGCCGGCGCGCAGCGACGCAATCGCCGCGTCGCGCGCGGTTTGGGGAAGGTCGCCGTGCAGGGACGTCACGAAACGTTTCTTGTGATTGATGGTTTTAGGGACGGGGGTACCGCCGGACTTGTTCGCGCGTGCGTATTCTTCCGTATCGGTAACCACTAATGCGCAGCGCTCCTGTGATGAAAAATGAAAGAGGTGAGGTGAGTCCCTGGATCAAAACGTCGTGGGCGTCGCGACGTCTTCAAAGAATTTCACTCAACAAAAGAAATAAAAATAAAAGGGTGTTTGTCTCCGTGTTTCGCTCCGCCGCGCCCGTCGGTTCAATCGCTCGGGTTTTCGTTGGTTACATCGACCCCGTCTAAAAGGTCTCGAAAGTCTAACATGTGTATATAAAAAAAGGTTGCTCGTCATCGCGAAGGGAAGAGCGCGGGGAACAGAACTCGGAGACAAAAACGAAAAAAATAAAAAAACACTCGTTCCATCATGACTTCTTGATGTCGTAATCATCGTGGAAACCTCAGGGAATGTAGGTAAGAATTGTACCATTCACGTGGAACGAGGTTCCGGGCAGGTCTGGGCTTCCAAAGAAACGAAACCTCGACGTCGCGGTCGTCAGAGAATTGTAGTCTATCGTTGGCCCACATGTTATGGTCAGGACGACGGGGTGGTCATCATCGACCGCGACGTTTGTGTTTTTACCGCGGTGACGTTTGCGTTTGGCCGCGGTGTTTCGTAACACCGCGGTGACACCACCAAGCTCATCAAAAAACCTTCCCGGACACCGAACCCGGAGCCCAAGTAAAGTGAACACCGCGACTTACCTCGTACGCGATCGCGAGTCTCCCCGCGAGCCTCTCCGCGGCGACTTTCGTGGACACGAACACGATGGTTTGCCCTTTGGCGTTTTTTGTTGTTTCCTTTTTTTGAAAAGCGCCCTTCTCGGCGCCCTCCGCGTTTTCAGTACCACCCGCTGAAACGCAACCTCCATCGCCATCGCCATCGCCGTATTCACCGCCATCCGCGTAGTGGTCCACCGCGCAAACGACCGCCCCCAGCACGTCGTGTGTTGCGCACACGAACACCAGGTGCTCCACCGTCCCGCCCACGTTTCCCCCGAGAAGGTTGGTCAGGGAAACGCGCGCGTGGTTTTTTGGAAGGCGCTTTTGCAGGAACCGAACCAGGCCGGGCGGCATCGTGGCGGACAGACACACCGTGCGCGTTTTCCCTCCAGGCGCGGCGCACACGGCTTGCACGTCGTTTTCGAACCCGCCGTCCATCAACCGGTCGCACTCGTCAAGAACCTGGAACAGCAGGTATTTCGTGTTGAGCAACCCGCGGTCGAAAAATTCCTTGATCCGGCCGGGCGTGCCCACCACGAGCTTCAGTCGGTCCGTTTTTTTCTTCAACGCGGCCACGGCGTTTTTTTCATCCAAACCGCCAACGCACAAAATGCAAACGAAACCCGCGGCGCCGACGTGCCGTTCCGCGTGGTGGAACACCTGAGACGCGAGCTCTCTTGTTGGCAGAAAAATGACCCCCGCGACTTCGCACCGCGAATCGGCGGATTGGGCGCGTTCAAAATCGTTGGCGCGCACCGCCAAACGCAACCGGTCTTGTTCCAGCTCAAGCGCGTGCGCCAAGGGTAACAGGTACGCCAGCGTCTTGCCAGACCCGGTAGGGGCTTGCACCAGCACGTCAGTCGAGTCCACGATCACGGCGTTCAGGGTTTTCTCCTGGACCGGGGTGAGATGCGTGACCCCGCAGGCGCGCAGCCGGGTCTTCGCGGCCTGATCGTTGATTCACCACGGGATCGGGATGGAACGGACGGATGCACGGGGGGGACACACGGCACGGGTCAGTAACCGGTGTCGCCGTACACGTGTGGACGTGAATGTGGGTGCTGACATCGAAGGAAAGCAACCGGAGCCTTTGATGCGAAACAACAAAGGTGTGGTCCTCCAGCGCCACGACTCAAAACCCAACGTCAGGTTTGGCGGCGGTCTTTGTCGGCGGCGCGGGCGTGCCATGGCCATGGGCATGGGAGGTCTTGGTGCGTAGTTAGAGTTAGTCCGCACAAAACGCACCTTTGACACGGGCGCGGCGTCCACGTCCGTGTTCGTGGCCTCCGCGAGGACCACCGTGGAGGCCATTACGAGAAGGCCTTTGCCTGCGCCGCCTGGGGGGCGCAGGCGCGGGCGCGACTGACTTCAACGCAGGACGAAACCGCAATCAAGTGGCGAGCCGGCCCAAGTTTTGACAGTCCAGCGTCGTCACGCCCAAGGAATTTGCCGATTCAACACTTTTTGTGCGCGTTCGAACGCGCGACGCGCCAGTCCGTGGCGCGAGCGCCACGCCGCGACGCCCGGGGGCACGGGTCGTCGCCTCGCCAGGCGTGGCGTTCGTTTCAAACGACAAACAGTGTGCCTTGTTGAACTACGCGCGCAGCAGTTTACGTGTTTACTGGTTACCCGTAACTCGAGCGTTGGCCTCCGGCGGTGTGGCACCCATCCCATGAGTTTCCAACGCCTCGCCGAGGCGAGCACCCGGCGTCGTCTGCTGAAGGACCCCGAGCCTGAAGATGACCATCTCCCCACGTCATGGACGTGTTCGTACGTCATGTCCAGTAGCGACGGCGTGAACTTGTTAGGCACGCTGGACGTGGACCGAAACCGCGCGAGGTTCGTGGCGAACAGCGGGTTGTTCGGCACCGCGTACCAGTTCGTGATGCCTCGCGATCAAATCCAGATCGTCCGCGTACCCACCGCGAGCACGCCGTACAACGCCCTAGAGCTTCACACCAAGTACCGGCAGAACATCCTGTGCGACTTCGACGACAACGTCGCAACCTTCAAACGGTGCTGCGAGGTGATGAAACTGGACGTGCTCCCTCAAGACGAACCCCTCATCGCGGTGCTCCCGTCAGACGTGAGCGAGCACGCGAACAAGTGGCGCGAGCGCGCCGCGGCGAAGCGCAAGGAAAGGGACGCCGCGGAGCTGCTCGCTTCACGAGGCGGGGGCGAACCGGACAACGGCGAGCAGCTCACGCGACAAGTCATGCACCTGCACGGCGAGAAACTCGCGTTGCAAAAAAAACTCACGGAACTGGAACGCGAAAACAAACACCTGCTTGGTGAGGTGGACGTTTTGTACAAACAAGTCGAGAAAGAGAGCGACCGGGCGGGGCGGCACAAAGACGCGCTTAATCTGGCCGCGCAAATGGCGGTGGACGAGATGCTCGCGTCGGGCAGGGAGGAGATGAGGCAGAGTCTGGTGATGGAGAAGCGCGCGGCGATAAGTTTGGCGAAGGAGGCCGCGAAGGAGACGGAGGCAAAGAAGGAAGTCACGGAAGCGAACCGGAGCGCGATTGCGGAAACGAACACCACCGACTCGCGCAAGGATGAGTTACACAGCGTTACTGTCGCGGCGCTGAAGCAGGAGCGGGATTTGTTCGAGACGGAAATCAAAACACTACGCGCGGAGTTGGATACGAGGGATCTGGAACGCAAGGCGGCGGCGGCGGAGGCGGAGGCTTTGCCGGAGACGTCGCCCGCGTCGCCGTCGGCGCAATCCAACTTTGAGCCCGACCACGCCGACGACGACATGCAGGACATGCTCGCCGCTGAAGTCACCCGGCTGCTTGCGAAGCAGGCTGAGCTTTCCAATCACTTAGCAAGAACCACGCGGGAAAAGGAGTTGTTGGAAAAAGAAAACGAACTGCTGTATCGCCAAACCGAAGCCGCCGAGGTTGACCTTTCCCTGGTGCGGAACGAAAAGGACCTGGCGTGCGAACGCCTGCACCGAGTGTCACGAGCTGTGAGTTTAAAAGCGAGGGGGGGCGGTCGACTACTGATACGGTCACTGTCAGTCCCCCCGACGCCCCGAGCTCGCCTCCCCGAGGCGCGGACGCTTCTGTTAAAAACACGACGGCTTCTACGAAAACCGGCAAGAAGAACACCGCGGGCAAAAAGAAACTGGACGACGGCCCGGACGCGGAGCTGGCCGCGAAGCTGATTTCGAGGCTCGAAGTGGGCGGCGAATCGGAAGAGGCGAGGAAAATGAGGCTCGAGATGCAGCGAATGAAGCTGGAGCTGATGACGCTGAAACAGCAGGCGGCGTCGGAATCGGGTTTGACTCAAGAACGCTTGAGTCAAAAGAATCCGGTTGAACGTACGAGGAAAGAAAAGACGCCGGAAAACGAGGGCTTGACCGCGAAAGAAGCGTCGGCTGACGCCGCTGCTGCCAAAACCGCCACCGCGCAGGCCGCCACGAGGGAAAAGGAAGAGGCGCTGTGGAAAGTCACCGAAGCGACGCTCCGGGCGGCGGACGCGGAGCGGTTGGTGGAGATGTTACGGCTTGAGAAGCGGGAATCGCGGCGTAAACTCGAATCGCTGGAACACGAGCTTCGTTCGGAACGCTCGAAATCGAAAGCCGAGGTCGCGTCGACGCCCGTAGCGCCGGAAACCGCCGCGCCGCTAAGCGACCGCGGCTGGAGCGTCTCACAGGACGTGTGGCAGGAGCTTCTGATGGAGAAAGAATCGCTGTTGGAGTTGGCTACGCAAAGCGACCGGGCGAAGGAGGATGAGATCGTGAAACTGAAGCAACGGCTGGAGAGTTTCGAAAAGTTCGGAAAGAGTCCTTCGGGGGATCGAAAAGTCGGGCGGTCGCTTTCGCCGTTCGCTGGTAACGGCGCAGCCGGAGGAAACAGCGGGAACAGTAGGCTCGGGTCACCTAGGTCGCCCGGTGACGGCAGTCGCGGGTCGCCGGAAACCAGTTTTTCCGTACCCGCCAACCCTCTGCCGCGAATCAACACAGGAGTCGCGGTGACCCCGGATCGAACGTCGCCCGAGAGCGGCGCGTCGACGAAGGAAAACGAACTCGGCGTTGGAAATCAATCTGGAAACCAATCCCCCGCCGAGCAAAGCAAGTCGCCGCTCACCCGGGGGCTGTCCGCGATCTCGGGCTTCGCGAGACGGTTCTCGCCGGGGTGAGGCGCGCGACAGGCGGGTGGGTTGGCGGGTCGAGTGTGTAAAAGGAACGGTGAGGAGGTGTAAGTTTATGATTTGAACGATGGAAAAGAGCACCTGTTCTTCTGTTCTTCGTACCTGGTAGGGGCAAAATCGCAGAATCCTCCAGTCTTTCACGTCAAAAACCGTCAAACCACTTCACCGAATTTTCTACTGGGTCCACCACGTCTAAGGCCGCGTAGGGGTGTGATAACGATGATAAGGGCAGATGCAACAGCGGAGACATCGATAGGAAAGGAACGTATTAGTCGAATGCCGTATCTTATTATCATCGTACATGTCAAGTTTCGTGCGTAAGGTGCGCACGAAGTCGTGTGGGTGGGGTGAGAAATTTCCTTGGTTTTTTCCTTTTCATTGTGAGCATTTTTTTCTTATCCGTCCAGGTGTCGATTTTTCCGAGACGGAAGCCCCCACGTTGGACTAGCAACCACACCCTAGTCACCGGTGTTGTACCACCGCGTAAGGTTTCGATGGTTGCGAGGGCGAAACGGCGCAGACCCGAGGCACCCATCCCAGGTCCTCGTCCTCGTCAACACGTTTCCGCTGAGGAGAGGGAAGTTGAGGCGGATTTGTTGGCGTCGGCCGAGATAGCATGGAACGGAAGCCCCTCTGTTGAAGAGTGTATGCGTCAACGCGTCACGCAAAACACTGACGCGGACGGTATGATTGGTAGGTGTATGACACCTCGAATGCACGCGATTCTCAAACGTGTGGCGGGCAACATGTCAGTGTTATGCCGAGAGGCGTTTGAAGATTTGAAATGGGCGAACAACACGCCAAAGATTGACGACGACCTCTTGGAAATCCCGGGATGGGACTACGTGTTCCCGAAGATGTGACGAGGAGACATCAACAAAAGCACCGTCCAGGGGTGGGTCGTGGCGTTCGAGACCGTTTCGCTCATCCTGGACGACGGAATCTTCCCCGACCAGCGGGCGGTCGAGTCTCGCGCGTGTTACCACGAAAAGCTGCAGCTGCGCACGTATTTCAAAAAGGGAGGCACGGTGCGGTACGTGATCGACTTCGTGATGGCTTGGGCGCAAGACGAATGGGAAAATTACGGAGCTACTGATGAGGATTTCCTGAAGGGTGCCCGTGTTCGATGACGCGGAAAATACGCACTTGACTGACGGAGATTTCGACGGGCTGTGGAAAAGTGAGGTGTGCGAAGACGGGGGTATCGCGTGGAACCGGGGACCCTGGTGTGTCACCAATGGAGACTCCAGCGACGAAGGTTGGTAAGGCCGCACCGTGAGTCGGCTTTTTTGAAATAGCTAAACACCGAACCGCGCGTATCGAGTCGTTCTCCATGCGATTGTTCCCGTCGCGCCGGCGCGCCAGTCCCTGGGGAGTGAAAAAACGGTCTTGTCATTTAGAATCTGGGCGGGCACCGAATTCGAAAAAATGACAAACCGACGTTTGGACGCGCCTCGGACAGGTGGACCGTCACTTTCCTCGGCTCGTCCGCCAAGGCGCGTGTCCCGAGGCACACCACCAAACCCTTCGCCGCGCGTGTTTCTCGTGTCGACCATGACATCGCACCTACTACTCGCGTCTCCGGAACGCGCGTCCTCGCCGGTGCGTGACACCCGCGCGGTGGCAAGGGCGGTTTCGCGCCTGCTCCATCGGGTGGTCCCACCGGAAACGAACGTGCGCGATGCTTCGGGACCGGACGAGTTATCCGCGTCTGTTGGCGAACCGTGTGTACCTCCAGGCGCCGGCGAGACGGACGGTGTCAAGACAGCGATAGTTAACACCTGCATCGCAAGCGACACGCGGCCCAGCCCTACTCCCGACGGCGTACGAGTCGCCTTGAAGAGGCTCGTCGGACGTGACGTTTTCCTCGAGAAGAAACGAAAAGCCGAAGAAGCCAAAGACGAATCGATTGGACTTCGAAAAAAACTGCCCTGTCAAAACCCAATCGCCGCCCAAGCGCGTTCCGGCGCGTCGCAGGCGTCAGCGACGTCTGGATCGCACGACCCGTTTCGTGTGCACTCGCAGAACCCACCCATCCCTGATGCCCAGGACGTGCGCGCGGCGGTGGACCGAAGGGGCGTGGTGGAAGGCTTGGCATTTCTCAGGAAGTGCCACGAGCGGTTGACACAAATCGTGGCGGACGCCGTGCTGGCGCGCGCGCGGAGCCGGGTTTTTCACGAGCGAGCGGAAGAAACGAAAGAAACGACCGAGCCGCGGCTTCACGGGATCGAACCCGGGTGCGCGCGGCTTGTGAGGTTCGGAAGCACCACAAGAGACACGCACAGCTCTTGTGGTACTGGCGTCGATTCCTCGAAACTTCTGGGCGGGTCGGTTACGTCGGCGCACTTTTCAAAAAAAAGTTTAGCGCGACTGGCGGTTGAGAAAAGCGCCGACACGTGTTTCGGCGCTTCGACGGATTTGAAAAAAATCCACCAGCGCGCGATTCTTCCGCCCCGGAAAACCCGTACCCGGAATCGAACCTGCGCTGGTGCTTTTCGCGTTAGCAGCGACGACGCCCAGGCGGGTGACACCCACCAACTCACCGCGATAACCGCGGGTGAGCGTTCACGCAAACGAAAAGGCGTGGCTTTGAAAGGCGCGGCCGGCGTGGCGCGGTTGCGGGCGACGGAGAAACTGTTCCGAGTCGACAGGAGCTGCGTGCACGGTTTTGGGGTTTTCCCCCTTGTCGACGTACCAGGGAACACCGCGATCATCGAGTACGTCGGGGAGGTTTTGCGAAGGCCGGTAGCAGACGCCCGGGAACGAGAAGCGGACGCTTCGTTGCAGCTGCGGGAATTACGAAAAGACTCACGCGACCAAACCGGTTCTCAAGCTCCGCCGAAAAAAGCCAGCACGTACATGTTCGCCCTTGATGAGTTTGACGTGGATTCGAGGGTTGTGGACGCGCAACGGAAAGGGAACATCGCGCGGTTCGTGAACCACAGCTGTGTCCCGAACTGCGTCACCAAAAACGTCACCCTGCACGACAAAAAAAGAGTCGTGCTGTTCACGAAACGCCCGATTCAAAACGGAGAGGAGCTTTCCTACGACTACCGGTTCGCGCCGGAAACCCCGGAGTGCGAAACGCGGTGCGCGTGCGGCGCGACAGGGTGCAGGGGAGTGATCAACGTGAGGGGGGCGTGAGGAGGAATTGGAGCGCACGTGTTGTATTACATACTAGTTGCGGTTACATAGTCTTCCTTCTTCAGGTACTATTTCTCTTTCTTTTGATGTCAAATCATTGTCTTTGTCAAATCTCTGTCGTTGGATTAGATGGCGGGCGCGCCAGTCGCCGCGCCCGCCTGGCAACGACTCGGCGCGCCGCGCCGCATGCGTTGTCGCCGCGCCCGCCCGGTAACAAGGGCGGTGACCGATGCCGAGTCGTTTCGCAAAATCACGTCCCACCCCGAGTCGGTGTCTGGGTCAGACGGCCTTCGCTATTTCGGCTACGGCGCCAACGTTGGGGCGAGTGCGTTGAAGGCCCGGGGGGTCCTTCCTAGTGCCAGCGTGGTTGGCCGCGCGGATGGGTGGAGGCTTTCGTTCATACACAAGGGTGGGTACGCCACCATCGACAGGGTCGGTGAAACAACCACGTGGGGAAGCGTGCATAGGATCAGCGAAACGGAACTCGCCGTGGTTCGCGGGTGGGAGACGGGATACGAAATGGTTGAGTTAGACGTGTACGTGCGAGGCGACGGTTACGACGGTACCGAGAGTAGTAACTCCGAAACCAACCAAGGCACAAAAGTTCGGTGCGTCGCGTTCGTCACGAAACCATCCGCGCGTCTCACAAAACCCGTGGCGCCGTTTGATGTTTACGCCGAAAAGGTATGGAGCGGTGGGGTTGAAGCGGGGTTGCCTGATGCACATTTGGAATTCTTACGAGCCGCGGTTGACACTTCCATTCCGCGAGAAAAACGGGGGCCCGAGTACTGGGACGTACCGACGATTTGGCAACGGATGGGGAGGGTGTTTAGGGGGGAGTAGGGATGGAGTAGAGGTAGTGTAGGTTTGGAAGGGAATATGGAACCGGAACCTTGTGGTCGTTCGTACAGTCGAACTTCGCGAAGTCTCTCCCCACACAAAAAAATCACATAAAAGTGCATCCAAAATCTAATCTCGCCACAATCAACAACGACCATGGTTCTTGGTCCCGCCGCCCCCGAACACGAGCCTCCGCAGCGTTACGACGTCGGCGACGAAGTCGACGTCGCGATCGATGGTAGTTCCACGAACCCCCCTTACGACAAAGGCTGGGCAAGAGGGGTGGTCGCGTTCAAGGTGTGCAACGTTGATGACGAGCACGTGAAAGCGGTGTTGCCGAAAAAGTACCTCCGCGACCTGCCGCCGCACATGGGGTTCGCGTACCTGGTCAAGCTTCACGACGACAAAGGGTACGCCCCCTCGCACCACGACGACCCTGATTTCATTCGAGCCACGGATAAGAAGTACGCCCACGACGCGCCCACCAGGTTCGCGGTGGGGGATCAAGTGGAGTGTCAGGTCGGCCCGGATGTGTGGCACCGCGGGACCGTCCGGGAGCGCCGGGTGCCGTACCCCGGGTACGGCCGAGGCTGGACCGAAGACGGGGAAGAAAACAAGAAACACGCCGGCCCGAAAGACACGGTCGCGTACAACGTCACCCCCCACGGGGTGACGTACGACTCGGACGACGAGATGAGCTCCATCATGGTGCCTGCGGATAAAGATTGTTTCGTGAGAGCTTGGGACGGGGACGAAGCAGACGACTCGTCCGCGGGCGAACAAGCCAACCCGCCTGTCACCGCCGCGCAGCACGAAACCCTGAGGGAAGCCTTCAGCGGGTTGGGCTCGAACCAGATCGAGATTCCACACGGGGGGGGGGTTGGGGATAAGGAAAGTTTAGAGCTGGCGAGGTACTGCGTGGGGGAGATGAAGCGTGAAGCGGAGTTGCGACGGGATGGATTCGAAAAAGTTTGACAAAGCGATGCGCGATAAAACCGTGCCGTCCAACACGAGAACCGTCACGTACAATGGCGAAACCCAGTGGGACGCTTCGTTCGGCGACGCGCAAGAATTCGGCATGTGCGCCATGATGGTCAAGAACGGCTCCTTCGACGTGATGAAGAAGATGGTGAGTGGGGAGGTGGTTGTGATGAATTTTGGAGAGGGAAGCGGCGTGATGCGGGTGATCAACAAAAAGGAACTACTGCGCGTGGTGCCGCGAGACGGGAGCGGCAAAGGAGGCGCGGAGGACATGATTGTTATGTTCTTCGTGGAGTTTTAAAAGAAAACTTAGGGGTGTGAGGGTTGTAAGGGTTGTGAGGGTTGTATTGTCTTATTTTTCTTCTTACGAACATCGAGCTAACTAGTGCGGCTAGATCCTCGCCTTTAAACAGTTTGAGTTTGGTACCTGGTTGTATTGTCTTATTAGAATAGATGATACACGGTATTAATACCCGAAAGTACTTGGGTTGTCGGGTTGTGATACCCGGAAGTACGTGGGTTTAGGACCCGAAGTCCTCGGGTTGTTTTGGGCGTGATACCCGAAAGTACCTGTACCGACCTACGAGTGTTGTTGTAACTGTTGTGGCTGTCATTACTACTAATCCTGCTCCTTTGAGCCTAAAATTAAAATTCGCCGGCAAACTATCGCTACTGCGCTTGCCGCGTGTTCGCGGTGAGCGGGTTCAACCCGAAGCCGTTGACGTCTTCCTCCGACCAGGTTTTGTTTCCGTCGTTTTGGTGGACGTTGGTGGCCGTTCGATTCGTCACGCTGGGCATTTGAATCGCCCCCGAGCTCGACGCCCCAGCCCTGGCCTCCACGAACGCCCGCAACGCGTCCCCGTCCCCAGCCGCGGCTATTAGACTCTCCTTTACCCGGCTCGCGGCTTTCTTTTCGCTGCGAATGGTGGACAAATCGTGAAGCAGCTTGTCCAGTTCCTGTTCCGTCATCCCGGGCAGACTCATCAGCGTGGCGCGCGCCGCAATAGTGGTGGGCAACAACGAAAGCACCACGTCCCGTATCACGCCGAGCAGCTCGGCTTGGTGCGCGCTGTTCGTGGGTACCGTCAGGCCGGCGAGGCACGAGGAAAGCGTGGCGCCTGCGACGTCTTCGCGAAGGGTTTGCTCCATCGGGGGTACGTTATTCAGGGACGCAAAGTCAGGCGACCCGCTCGCCGCAGCCGCCGCCATGACGCCGCGCAGAAAACCAAGCGCTTTGCCGCTCGCTTCGCTGTCTCCCCACGTGATCGCCGCGCACGCGGTGCCTAGGGCGGCGCGGCAACACCGGTCCCCCCCCACGTTCCCCTCCGCCACAGCGGTTGCGGCCATCCACCCCAGCACGTGCCTCCCGCCCCCGTGCGCGAGCTTTTCAAAAGGGCTAACGGTTTCGTTTTGGCTTTGTGAGCCGTCTTGAGAGGTAGAGTTTCCGGAAAGGTGCCGCAAGTGCCCGGTGAGGCCGCTGCCTTTGGTTTTCCGCCCGAACGTGCCTTCCGGCGCGGCGAGCAGCTCCAGCAACGCGCAGTGGTCCCTTGTTAGATCCCTGGTTACTCTGTCCGCCACCAGCTCAGCCACCGCGGCGGCGCCGCCCCCCGCCAACGCCGCGGCGGCGAAGGATAAATCCTCGCCGTCCATGTCGCTCGCGAACGGGTTTTCGTCGTTTTGGGAATTCTTTCGCCCGCGGTCCCAAGCCGCGGCGAGGCGCTCGTGCATGTGCGGCACCAAACCGGTGGTCAGCGCGGCGTGCCACCGCTGCCGGTGCGCAGCTGGGCACCGACCTAGGATCGGCCGAACCACCGTGTGCAGCAACGCCCTCGCATGTCGATCCCGGGCGTGCGCTAGGTCGCAATGCACGGCTCGCGAAACCGAGCTCGCCACGGCGTCGCTCGCGTAAAACGAAGCCGGCGCGTGAATCGCCAGCAGCGCCGTGACCGCGTACGCGCTGTCCCTTAGCCCTCGGAGCCACGACCTCGTTGAAGACGCTGTTTGCGTTTCCGGAGCCAAGCCGCCGCCACTCAACGCGAACGCCTTTGCGGGGCCGTGAATCAAGTGCGCGGCTTGTTCGTCGGGCGACATCTCGAGACACCGCTCTATTCCGGTGTTGGTGGCGCACGCCTCCGCCACGGCTCGGGGGGACCACGCTTTGTGCGTCACCCCGCACACCGCTTCCGAAAGCGTCAGCGCCCACTCCAGGTGGTCGGACGCGGGGCACTCCTCGGGCGGGGGTGGGGGATCCACCGCGCGTGCGATGCCGTGCGGAACGGAAACGGTGTCGGTTTTTTGGGCGTCACCCGCCGGCGTTCCAGCAACCTCCCCGAAATCGTGCTCCCCCCCGCTCCTGCGCAAACACCGCTCGGTGAGCTGGATGTCGTGAAAAAGCTCCCAGTGTTTTTTTGACAAACCAGCGGCGCCGTCGCCGTTGTTTCCTTTCACTAACTCCGAAAACGACGCCAACACCGCGACGTCGGGTGACACGGAACCCGGCGACAAAACCCACCGGTCGCGAACCGACGAAAGAAGCCAGCTCAAAACTGAGAGAAAGAAAAGAAAGTGTCAGCCTTGAGTCGGCGAGTGTGGGTGTACTGTATGGGCAAACAGTCTACTTGTGATGTATGTAGTATCTCCTTTTAATGACGGCCGTGTAGTCAAAGAGGGGCTTGAAACAGTCGGCGGGATTTGAGAAAGGCCCAATACCGTACCTTCCCTGACCCGCGCCGGTCCGCTCGGCCCGGCCACCGCGAGAAGCGCCTCCGCCAACGCGCCGCGTTCTCCGCCGCTCAAACAGCCGCTTACGCGCAAACTCTCCACCTGCGTAGCGAAGCCCTGGAGGTGGGGGTTGAACACCTGAAAAGTTTTGAAAGAAAAGACGAACAGAAACAAGGGTTAGGGTATTTCGAATAGAAACGAGGGTTTGCGTATTTCTTTTTGCTCGAGAGAAAATGAAAAAACTGAGAGAAATAAAAAAACGTCACAAGATGGAGTCGCGCGTTGACGTGACGTCGGCGGTGCCCAAATCAAACCGCCGCTCGACGAATCAAACGGCTCGACTAGGGGACACGCGCGCGACCGGCTTTCTCTCGCGCGGCAGCATACGTCGCGCCGAATGGGAGTCGGGCGGCGATCTAAGCCGCGCTGAGTACAGAGGAGGAGTACAAGTACAAGTAAAAAAGGAAAGGGCACAGTTGACGGTTTAAAAAAACGTCGCAACGTACCTGCGGAGCCGCCGTGCACACCCCCAGCACCGCGGCGCACACGCGCTGCCGCGCGGCTTGCGCGGTTCTGCCCGCCATGAGCGCCGCGGATGCTCGCGCGGGCGGGGTCAATGCGTCGTCGGATGGCAGTCGACCGAGAATCTCGAAAAGCCGGTTCAGCGTGTTCGTGCCGTTCACCGGGTTCGCCAAACACGACCGCCCGAGCGCTTCCAACAGCTTGGACGCGTGCGAAACCCCGACCGGAGTTGCGATTTCAACCGCGATGGCGGTGCGAAGCGATTCATTCAAAGAAGGCATGACTTGCCCGATGACTGCATTTCCACTCCCAGCGAAAGATTCGTTGCCACTCCCGGAAAACGGCAACGCGAGCATCACGGGTTCCACAAACGACGTGGCGCCTTCAAACGCGCACCCCGCGGCGTCGTCCGCTTCCGACCGAAGGTTGGGGTCGGAGAGCCGGTTGTTTTGATTGGAGTGCAGCGCACCCCCGGGCTGCACAGAGGAGCAGGTTTGTTGTACCACCAATGACGCACACGTAACCGCCGCGTTTGGGTTCAAAAACGTACACAGTTTCGTAACCTCCATCAACCGCGCGCGCAAAACGACCCACGTTTCACGCAGCTCCTCCCTCGACTCAAACTCCTCGTCCCAGGTTTCAGCCTGCGTGTCCATGTACCTCGTGGTTTGCAACCCCGCGGCTAAACCCCCGCCCGCGCGTAACCAAACAAGCGAGGTTTCGAGCAAAGCCACGACGCACTCGGGGGGAATGACAGTTTTTTTTGAACCCTCGGGAGGAACATCGCTTGGCGATTTTCGCGAAGAAGCGTCGCCGTCCTTCCCTTGGAACCCAAACAACCCGCTGCCAATGGAGGCTTTTTCCGGCCTGGTGAACCCGTTCGGGAGCTCGGCGCCCGCGTTTCGGAGCAAACCGGGCCAAGCCGCGACTGCTGGGCCCAGGGTACCGAGGGTGGGGTATTTCGTTAAACCGAGCAGTGCTTCTAGGAACGACGCGCGCAACGCCGAATCAGGCACGACGTGCAGGTGGTTCGTGGCAACCGCGGCGGCGGTTTCGGTGAGCCTCACGACGTACTCCCGTTCCTCGGAGCCGTGCTCTGGAACAGGCACTGCCAGCACCTGCGCTACCGCCACCCCGATGCTGTGGCACATCTTCGCGAAACCATCAACCACGCACTGCGCGTCCGCGGCGTCGTTACCGCCGGGCTCGCCGGGTTCATCGGATTCGCCGCCGCCGCGAGCGTCGAGCGCCGCGTTCACCACGTCCCCGCGCCGGCGGTGCGCGACGTGCCTTAACACTTCGCACGCCTGGCCTCGGAACTCGGAGGACGAGAGGAAGTGTCCGCACGCGTCAAGCAAACCTGAGCGGAAAAGAGGCGCCAGAGGCGCCCACTCGCAGTACGTCGCCGCGGCGCCGAGCGCGGCGACCACGGCGCCGGCGCGCGCCTTGCCGCCCGCGGCGTCGCCCGAGGAGGCGCAGCGCACGGCGGCCGCGAAGTGAATCTGGTTTGGTTTGTGTTGAGACGGACGTACAGAAAAAGAGGTCAATCGTTGTTTTGTTGTTGTTTGGGTGCGTCGCGTGCTGACGAAAAATATAAAGAAGAAAAGAAAAAAATCCGGTTTTTTCCCGTTCGCGAGTCGCCTCGTAAAGAGAGTTAAAAAGTAAACTTCACGGTGGATAATCAGATGGTTGATCCTAGAAGGTTGTTTCGTCATCGGCGATCGACGGGATGGGGGGGGGTATCGGGTGTAGTACCGAGTCAGGTAGTAGTGATGCACACTAAAACACCAAAAACCAGTGCGGGTAGTGTTGACGCGCTGAAGACTGGTAAGTTCAGTCCGTCCGCGTCACTAAAAAAAAGAAATCAGGCCGCACCTCCAGCGACCGGTACAGCGCCGGCAGGGTTTGCGGCAACGTGGAGGTCAGCCCAAACAGCAGTTCCTTCATGCGTCCCCCGAGTATATCCGCGTTGTGCACCGCCACGTCTTCCGCGACGTACCGCATGGTCAGCGCGCTTATCTCCGCCACACCCGGGTTTTCGCTCGCCGCGCCGTTTGCGAGGTCGGGCACCAAAGCCTGCCACGTCTTGGCGCCTTGCTGCCGCACGACGTGCGCCATGAGCGTGGCGACTTTCGATTTCAAAAGAAAAGGCTCGGGGGTGGTTTGGTTAGCACTCTGCGGAGTGCACACGCCAAGCGTAACGCCAATCGTAACGCCGTTTCCCACCTCCCGCAACTTGTCGTAACACAAACTCGCCAGCGCGTGCTTTTCGGCGTCGCTGAATTCGCCAAAACGTTTGTTCACGATGAACTGGAGCACGCCGTACCCGAAGTGCCGCGCTTCGATTGGTTTGTCGTTCTGGACGAGCTGCATGCACACCGTGATCGCGTTTCGGGGGTCACCGGATTTGAGCTAGGGTTTGGAGGTAGGGTTAGGGTTAGGATTTGGAGTTTAGGGTTTTGTGTGGACTAGGCGGGACATCATTTGCAAAAAAACACTGCAAAAAACACCTTCTTAAAACCTGCGTCTGCTCGATCGCGTCTCGTTAGGGTCGTGCGATCGAGGAAGGTTCGTGTGTTGCGCCGTGTGGTGGTTGGAACGGAAAGTATTCGGTGCGGTCGTCGCCTTTGTCCGTCTTGCCGTAACACGGTGGTAAATGGCGAACGTACCTCGATCTGCATCTGCGCCGCCGCGCGCAGCGCCTCCGCGTTCGCACCAGACGCGCCCGCCAAAGTCGTGAGGTACTGCGCCACGCTCGCCATGGTGCCGCCCTAAACCCCACCCCCGCGCGCGGGTGGGAGCGCGGACGCGACGAGCCGAGGCGAAGTCTCGACTGCACGGTCACGAAACACCCCCCCGCGCGTCACTCGCGCCACGAATCCTCGACTCGGCCTGCCGCGCCGGTCCAATATGCCACGGGCGGCGGTGGCGGCCACGAGATGAGAAGGCGTGACGAGGATGAAAAAGAGCTTTTTCGGAGAGAGTCTGCGATCTGACTTCATGCCTACCAGTGTACCAGAAAGCCCAGACGCAGAAGCACGCCGCGCGCCAAA